>Ga0187881_10000676_pt1 | contig 39736 bp, 62 predicted proteins | sample June2016WEW_19_1_2_FD_133017 | JGI IMG/M metagenome (GOLD analysis project Ga0187881, IMG submission 133017) | Peatland microbial communities from SPRUCE experiment site at the Marcell Experimental Forest, Minnesota, USA - June2016WEW_19_100 | ecosystem: Environmental > Terrestrial > Soil >... | reverse complement strand
TAGTCGAGGCGTGGTATAGTGATGGATATGTGTGGTTCAGCTCCCCAAAGACTCGCATAGATCAAGGCACTCGTAATGTTTCAGCAGAACGGGCTGACTCATTTTCTAAGGCACCGCCTGTTGAAGCTAGGTCCGCTGCTGTAATCGAGCGACCTGAAGCTAAGGAAGCTCCCGTTCCAGCACCACCGTCCCAGAGTGTCTCTGCCGTTCCAATCCCAGAAGTCATAGCTCCACCGCAAGCTCGGCGTCCTGGTGCGGCTTTAACACCTAAAGATGTAGTCGAGGCAGTGTATAGTGATGGATATGTGTGGTTCAACTTCCCAAAGACTCGTAGCACAGATCTACTTCCTAAAGAGGATAAAACGCCGGAAGCTGTTCAAGCTCCTGAACCTATTCCAACTCCTGAAGCTAAAGCTCTACCTGAGCCTATTCAGGATAGTATAACGTCCCTCGCTGAGACTCGTGCGAAGTTCGCTGCTCCTGTTATTGATGTCGAAAAAGCCAAAGCAGAAATTGCTGCTGACTTTGGTAAGCTTAGTAGCACTGAGCTTTTTGACATGCGTAACCAGCTTGCTGATGTGGCGGATAAGACTGGTAAACAAGCAGATTTTATTAGGCAAGCAATTGATATAGCCCAACGGGGTGCCGACCAACGTAGATTGATGGTTGAAGAGAAGGCTGTTGGCTATACCAAGGAAGGCTTTCAAATTGACCCTGAGACTGATAAGATTATTCCAGTAGAACGGCATGCAGATGTTCGCGTTCTTGGTCGAAGTTTGCGATCTGTAGCAGTTGGTCAAGTGCCAAGAGTTACGCCAGACATGTTAGATTATAGTCATACTAAAGTCCCTGGTATGGATGATACTGCTAGGATTGCCTTCTTAGAGAAAATGAAGCAGAACGTCGTCGAAAGATACAACAAGCTTCGTGATGATATTACCATTGCTGGAGATACAGGGGCAGATTGGGAGACTTCTGGTATAAATAGTCGGATAAATGAACTGGAAAGGGATGCTAGAGCAATCGGCAAATTCCCCTCAGACATTACACATGGTCGCCGACCACTTCAGCCTGTTGTTAATCCTGATGGCACAGTTCGTGAAATGGCTCCATATGAGGACATGAACCTTAAGCGTGCCTCTCAAATAATGGGCCGTAAGGTTCATACTATCCCCACTAACGAAGAGTTAGAAGCAAGAGCCAATGAACTGAATCAGCGAGCCAAACTCCATCAGTCACTCGTAGATACAATTGATGACATCATCGCCCGTCGTGGCAACAAGGAACGTGGGGCTGTTGGAGTAAAAAATGTTCAATTCCCATCAGCCATTCCAGTTGAAGAACAAGACTTCTCTAGCGGACATATATTTGAACGTGCAGCCGCTCTTGGACTGGAGCCTAAAAAGGTAACGTTTGACAGCCCACCCGGACAAGATGGCTGGCTCTCAGCTGATGGGAAAGTATATATTGGCAGTGGACACGGCCAGAGCCACAATGCAATTGCTGCTGCTCTACTGCCTGAAACTGACAAACTTGGCAGCGCCATGCGTGCCATGCTAGATAATGGATGGCTCCGTGTTGTTAGTCCTACTGCATTTGAAGCTTGGAAACTTGATCCTAAGACTATAAGTACGATTGAGAATGCAAGTTGGTGGTATGGTTCCAACGGTCATGCGATGGTAATTGACACTCGTGGACCTGATCGTATGCATTCTCTTATGCTTGATGCTGGATGGGAAAATCTTTCACAGGAGATTGCTAAGCAAAGGAACTTCCTAAAGATTCCTGAAGAGGCCGGTGTCGCTCGTGGCATAGAGATAATGGGTGGAATGGGCCTTGGTGGGGTTGCTGGAGTTGCTGCTGGTGGGGCGCTTGGCGGCGCTCCTGGTGCTGTTATTGGAGGAACAGTTGGAGCGTTCCTTGGTGCGGTATCGCCAGCCCTGATGCATCTTAAGCCAGTCCGTGAAGCCTTTGGTAAGATAACACCGCTTCTTAACATGCATGATATAAGTCTCAAAAGCTGGCTTGAAGGTCCTAAGCAGGAACCTGCTATCAATCCTGATATGCGGGAGATTCAAGCTAAGCAACAGCGCAGTATGGCCGGACCAGACTTTGATTTTACCAAGCGGCTTGTTCAACTTCCTGGAGAGATACAGCGCAAGCTGATTGATAGGTTCGTCTTTGTTAATGACCATCCTGGACCACTCAACAACCTTATCCTGCGCCTAATCAAAGCCCCAGGTCAAGCCTTCCGAGACTTGCGTGGTAACCTAAGCGTTGATGATAGCCCTTATGTTACTATCCGTAGCGCTCTTGGCCTCAGTGGTGGTGCTCAAGCCATGCATAACCTTGGCTATAGTAAAATCATTGAGGAAGCTCAGAAGGGTGGCATAGCTAATTATCTCTATGAGTATCTAAATCTTAAGGGTGGATTTGAACGAACCTATGATATCCTAAACGAGCGGTTAGGCCGTGCCAAATCTGATATACAGGATATAAACACCAAGCTTCAGGACCCCAATCTGAGTATTCGTCAGAAGGTTGCTTTAGAAGATGATCTTGCTGAGGCTAAAGCTGTGCAAGAGCATATGGAGTATCGTATTGGCTCTGGTGAAGCCACACCTATGGGCTTCACTCCTGAGAAGACTCAGAGAGCTTTGGGGGATATGCAAGCCATTATCTCGCCTGAAAAATTTAAGGCTGTTACTGATCTTGCCAATCGGGTATTCGATCAGAACAGAACGATTCTGGATATGATCCATCAGAATGGTCTGATTGGAGATGATGAGTACCAAACTTATATAGCTCGTGGTAATGAATACATCCCCATGACGCGCATCATGGATGATATGAGCGCGAACACTCTGAGATTCCAAGGAAAGGAATCTCCATACTACCTGCGGCAACAGAATGTTATCAAGGCTCTGGAAGGTAGCGAGCGAGTTCCCAAGAATCCTATTCAGGCATCAGCCGATGCCAATGGTGAAGCTATCCGTGAAGTTGTTCGCAACAACGTCATCGGAGACTTCCTCAAGCTGGCCCATGACGATCCAAAGGGTGTTGGTTCCTACTTTACGCCTGTCTCCGCAGACTACAAAGCCAAGGCAGGTGAAGCTCTAGTTGGACACTATGAGAATGGAGTTGTAAAGACCTATTCTGTTCCAGATTGGTTAGGTCAAACACTTCAGAACGCATCTCCTATTACGAATGATTTAATGGGTGGAGTAGTGGCAAGATGGACGGCACAAGTTCTCCGTAAGGGAGCGACTGCTGGTAATCTTGCTTATACTTCGATGCGTGCAATACGAGATACGATGGGCGCTGCAATTCTCTCAGAAGGTGGTATTCGAAAGGAAACACCTTTAAAGGACATTCAACAACTCGGTACTCTGTGGGCCAAGAATCTATATGAGTCTTTATCAAAAGGTCCAGCATGGCAAGAGTATATGAAGTCTGGTGGCGCATTTGGTGTTCTCCAACGGAATATTACACCCGATCACTTCATCAGCTTGGACAACCTTGGTTGGACTGGTAAGCTTGCTAAGGGACGGATGATAGATACTGTCTCTGATTTCAACGCAGCAATGGAAGATGCCATCAAGATGACACACTTCCAGCGGCTACGTGAGATGGGATATAGTGTTAAGGCCGCTCAGTGGGAGATGCGTAGATATGGTGGAGCACCTGACTATTCTCGTGCTGGTGAGTTAGGTCCTGTAGCTAACTTGCTATTCATGTTCTTCAACGCCAAGTTGCAGGATACAACTCGTGTATTTGCCAAATTTGCTGAGAATCCTGCTCGTATGTCCGTGTTCCTTGGTGGCTTAACAGCAATGGCTATGACTTTAGCCGAACATAACATTCAGCAGAAGGATGAGAATGGCAAGCCGCTAATGCCTCGTGTCTCTGTTGGAGATCGAGAGCGCAACTTCTGCTTCCTGACTGGCCAAACCTACCAGTCTTCATCGGGCGCGACACTCCCCATCTACTATAAGATTCCCAAGCCTGATGTTGTCAGAATCTTAGTCAATCCTATAGAGAACACTCTTAACAAGCTTGGTGGAAGAGAGACTCGTTCAGGTGAACAGCTTGCTCTAGATGAAATCTCTGGTATGATTCCTGGACAGTTTGCTTTGAAAGAAGGTCACCTTGGAAAGACTGCTCTACAGGGCGCTGCGTCAGCTTTGAATCCTGCACTTCGTATTCCTGCTGAACAGTTTATGAACTATCAGTTCGCCGGGACTGGTGGGCCTATCGTCCCTGAACGCGAACAAGGAATTGATCCAAGATATCAGTATGGTATTGGAACCAGTGCAGTTGCTAGGACTATGGGAGAAGGTGGACTTCCTGGTGCGGGTGCTGGTGCGGCTATGGGAGGGGCTATGGGTGGGATGTATTATGGTGTGCCGGGTGCTTTGGTTGCAGGTGGAATCGGAGCTGCTGTTGGCGCTGCTGGTCTATCTCCACGTAGAATAGATGCCTTCATGCGGGGTACAACGGCTGGTGCGGGTGAGATTGCTACTACTGCTCTTGATCCCTTTATGGGCCAACGAACTAAGGAAGTTCAAGGTCCTGAAGCTTGGAGACAGCAGCCGGGTATAGGGCCAATCATCTCCCGATTCGTTTCCTCACCAATGGATCAGCAAGAGCATGATCTACAGGATAGATTCTACAACAACATTGATAAGGTAACTCCAGCTTATAAGACATTCAAGGACTTAGAGAAGCGCGATCCTGATGAAGCTGGTAGATATCTAGCCGCAAATAGGGATAGTATTCAGAAGGGTTCACTGGCAGTTAAGATGCAGGAAAAGTTAGCTTACATCAATTCTATGCAGCGACAGCTTGAACAGAATCCTCAAGTCTCGCCACAGGACCGACAGAAGTATCTCAAGAACATGCACGATGCCAAACTTAACATTCTTCAGGCGTTCGTCGGGATTCTTGAACCAACTCCAAGCGGCAATGTGAATACTGGCTGGAGCCCAATGGGGACGACGGCTAAGTAGCTTATCTATATCTATAGAAAAGTAGATAGCACAAGCCAATAAATTGAATGACTACAGCTATACAGGCGCATACAGTACGAATAGTCTCTTTAGTTTTGCTGGACACTTGGTTCCACCTGTAATGGGTCCTGAGCTTGTGATTCTAATTTCTTAAGTATAGCTGCACGCTTGGCTTCACGCCATTTCATTTGCTGTTCGTGGCGCTCTCTATGCATACGCCAGACTTCCCTTTCATAGAATCGAATTTTTTCTCCCTGCCAAACAATCCAAATAAGCAAGATGATTTCTACAATAAAGAGAGTAGTATCTAATAGAGAACTCATATAAACACCTAGGACCCTCTAGAGGTGGTATCATACAGTGACGACAATCCGTTTTCCAATACGGCCTTGGCTCGGGAAATACGAAGCCACACTTCTACGTCTTTATGGTAGCCGGACATTTTATATGAACGATTTCTACCTTGAGAAATTTTTCTCACACTTCCCAAACACAGTTGGCTTGGAAGAATTTACTATAGCTGATATTACTGACTATCGAGCATGGCGTGAATCAGATGGAGCCAAAACCCAGGCCGTCGCCAATGAGATTTCGGCTCTCAACCGATTCTGGAAATGGTTAATCGAGAAGAACAAACTCCATCTATCCAATCCCACCATTAAGATCAAATCCTCCACCAGCGCCCGGTACGAGCGGCAATTCAAGCTGGAGGACTTCCGGCGGTTGCTGGACGCTTGCTCGGACAAAATGGTTCGTGAGCATCTGGTTGATCTTGCTGGTGGTTATGATAGGTCGAACGAGTTTGGAACGTACCAGCTTGGTGTGGCTATACACAACGCTGGCGTATTGGCGGACATGCCGTGGCTTAACCTTGTGACACTGCGTAGTGCTATAAAACAATCTCTCTGGCGGGATATTATTAAGCGGGAGTACCAGAAGCTCCGTGACTCCCTTACGCCAGAACCCCAACCTGCGAGCGACACTCTCGCTAACATCTAAGTCCCTCCCGCATACATACGGACCCCTATCATACACTGTAGCAGTTAACATCTTATTGGTAGTTGGGTTTAGTATCTCCAGCTTAGTCCCAAATGGCAAAGTCTTGCTAGCGGCAATTGGCAAATCTGGATTGTAGATTTTCCCATTTGCCATTGGCTTGCCTCTAAAAGCTTCTCCATACCAACTACTTGTCAGCAGAAGGGGTACACGAACTGCCGGAGCTATCATCACATTCAAAGGGACTTCCCGCTGTGACGATATAGCCTCCATGCCCGTCTGGTTCCAAGTCAGTATGAATGAGCATATCATCAAGAGCTTCAAAAATTTCCTCATTTGTCCTCGCTGGTTTAGGACGATCATCCGTCCCCGTATGTCGCGTTTCGTATGTCTGTAAAAAGTGAATGTTGCATGCGGCATGATGCAGATGGGATAATCCAGTTTCAGGATCAATACTCTCCCCATTCCACCATGCCCACATGTGACGCATTAGCGCGGCAAATACTCTTCCCCACGCCAATCCTTTTTCCCAATTTCGATCTGCATACTTTGTAGCTCCGAAGGTTAGAACTTCCACCAGACCTTTCAACCCTTCTGGTGCTACAAGATCATAACGTAACTTTCCCAAATCGTGCTTATCTCCGGTGGGCATCTTAGCTCCTAGCGTGTCGTTCAATTATTCTATCAAACTGGTTAAGACTCTCAACCGCAGGGTAAGCGCAAGCCTCGTTGTACGTTCTACGCTGAAGGAATGTTTTACAGCGCGGGGCCTTTTCAATGACATCCAACACATTCTCAGGCTTATCATCAATATAGAAGTCCAATCCTAATCCTCTAGCTATATCTCCCTTATTACGAGATATGAGAACTGTAGGATAGTCTATATTATATTGTTGATGAAGCCAAAGTTGTGTCTGCTTCTCAATAGGATATCCGGTTCCATCCATACGATCTGTGATGAATACACAACGATGATTGTCACAGAGATGTGGGAGAAACTCAGTATGGACATATGGAGATAAGCCGATCCACCAGTTATAGATAGAGTTAAGCTTCTTCCACATGAGCTTAGCCTCTTCTTCAGTTATACCTAGAGAAGAGAATGCCCATGAAGTTTGAATAAGATCATCAGAGGGCCACCCATTAAGCATAGACTTAAAGAGTATTCTTGCACCACCTACGAAATCGGAAAGAACTCCATCTATGTCTATACCTATATTGAATCTCTTCATTTAAACCTTCTTAGTCTCGCGGCCCCATTTCCCACATTTTGAACATTGGAACCGACGATACCGATTCACACCAACGAATGCAAATCCTCTATAGTAGATGTTTCCACCACACACTCCACACTTCTCTCTGTTCATAAACACTCGTGGATGTGGGTAGTCATACTGTCTAATACGGAGATAGAGCGCTTCTAGTGTTCTGATATCTTGGGCACAATACTTTGCCATAGCTGCAATAGCATTGTGATCCCCGGACATGGCTCGTAGCCACCATCCAGGCCATTCGTTAGCTTTCTTATGGATATGCTTGCGCTGCTTTAACTTGAGAATCTCAGACAGTTTTCCTAGACGATTGCTGGAGAATTTGAAAGCAGTCCGGGCAATCCGCCATGTATCACGGAGCTTCGTTGGTGGAGGTGGTGTGAGTCCGTGAATAGCGCATCGGCCCTGGAAGAACTTCCGGTCAAAGCGTTCGCCGTAATGAGCTACCAGCAAATCCGCTCTCTCCATAATCTGAAGGGCAGCTTGGAGCAATGGCTTATCATTGATCCCTTTGTTGTACGAGAACCAATTCGGGAATTGGTCAACAGTGAGAACATGGGTTTTTTCTTCACCAAGCCACTTGTAGCCAAAGCAAAGTGTAGTAGCGAGATCAGCTTGCAAGCCATTCACGCCACTGGTTTCTAAGTCAAAGAATAGAATCTTGGGATCAGGCATGTTAGTTAGTTATCCTATTGAAAGTTTTTGTAGCGCCATCTAGTTGAATTTCCATTGGTTTTGGGTTCTCAGTATTCCTCAATACAAAATGTAGTCGTAGATAGGTGGGATCGTTTTGGACTGGCTTTTGAACGGTGATGACACTATCCACTGCACCGAATACTGCTGACGCTCCCCGTAAGGAGTTAGCATCATATCCCATTCGGGTTTCTCCGGGCTTCCCCATATGATGCACAATAATTGTGGAGTGTCCATACTTTTCCTGGAGTCCAATAAACCTCTCCATGACTCTCTGCATCTGGGAGTTGTCATTCTCGTCCTGATTATGGAACCAAATCAGAGGATCAAAGATTATTACCTGTGGATGACAACCTTCAATATGTCTCTCTATGTTCTTGATTCCATCAGTTGAATCTACCTTACATACTAAGTCTTTCGACACATAGTAGAAATTCCGTGCCGCTATGGGACTGGCACGGAACTTGTGTAACCCATCTATTCTGTCTCGAAGCCTATATTCGCCTAACTCTTGTTCCAGCAGAAGCACGGTCTTGGGTTCATCTACAGCCCAGGCATCTAAGGCCATTCGACCAGCAGCTAAATCATATGCTATGTTCAATGCTATGAATGACTTATAAGACTTAGGCTGTGCTCCAATGAGAACGATTCCCTTAACTGGAATAACAGGATAGGCATGATACTTAGTGGGTGGAATAGGCCTTGAGAGTAATTCTCCAATGGTCTGGGCCACGAATTACTCCGCTTGTTATATTTGTTGAGCTACATCCGGCGTCCCGGTTAATCTCTTCTGCATCTTCTTCTGAAGCTGAGCTTCCTTGATCTTGCGAGCTAGGAACTGCTTGAGGGTACATAGCTCAAACTTGAAGAATGTATCTTGGTGATAAGTCAAACCTGATTGTCCGGCATCTGGCCTACGGACGATAAACGCTTCCACTTGAGCACCTTCAGGAACAGGCTCATAGCCAATAATCTGAACCGGATCACCTGTATTCTTGAGTACAACTAAATCACCAACTTTGAACATCTAAACCTCCTGTAACTTCAATTCTCCCCATGACATTCCTGGCTCACCTGCTTTGATATCTACAGGTATAGCATAGCCAGCTAACTCTTTCCACGGCTGTTCCATTACAGTCCTCATACAAGTCATTACAGCTTCACGGAGATTGTATGGACACTCAAACAATAGAGAGTCATGGACTTGCAAAACTAATCTAGCAGGATATGGAATGGGAGCTAGGATTGGGCAAACCTTAAGAGCCAACTCTATCGGCCATTGGATGCGCTCGTAGTACAATCCAATCATAGTTCTGAAACAAATATCAGCGCCAGTACCCTGCAATATGAATCTGATTCCTTCCGTGTAAGCCGTCTGTGACCAGAACCATCGCTTACGACCAAAAGCATTCGTCAAGATACCTTTCTGTACGGCTGTATTCCCAACTCGTTCCTGCCATTGAACTGATTTCTCATTCAGCTTCTTCCACATCAACAGCAGGTCTTTGCAATCCTTCTCAGGAATGTTATACTGGATGGACATCTTGCGCGGTCCCATTCCAGCATCAGCACCGTGATTCGTATGCTTGGCTCGGCAATATTCATCAGACTTCTTATCAACCTCATTCTCAGGGATTCCAAATATCTGATTACACAACCACTTATGCTCACTGAATCCTGGCACGGAAAGCCGTCTCAATCTATCCGTGTCGTTAGCATACCATGCTGCGAGCCTGTTCTCAATACCTGAAAAATCTGCCTCCACGAAACACCAATCCGAATATGACGGGACATAAATATATCTGGCTCTTTCAGGAATATTCTGCATATCAGGACCGCTACTAGCAAGGCGACCAGTGTTAGTCCCATGAACGAGGAAGGAGGTATGAATACGATCCACGGCAAGCTCTTGCTCGTCGGTAGGGTCCTGTAGGAATGTTGAGATAAGTGTGCCAAGTTCTCTTACCTTACGGAGAGCATTTAGCTCTGGGCGTTGTGTCTTACGGAACAGCCTGTCGAGTGCCGTCTTATCCGCTGTGATCTTTTTTGTGTGAGCGTGGAGTTGGACGGGAAAGTGCATGGTTTCGTAAAGCCAGTGTCGGACGATGGCTGGAGAGTCCCAAGGGACCACTCGTTTTGTCCCTGGTGTATGTGTGTACTTAACCAGTTTTCCGCTTTTGCCAACTGTTCCTTCGGGAGCAAGCACACGAACACGGATGGATTTATCATATGGCTTCAACTCTTCTGGAAGATGTGTCTCACATTCATTCAACTCTAGCTGGAATTTCTCTCGAATAAACCTGATTCGATTCTTGTCAACCTTAATCCCTGTCTCCGTCATCATCTTGCATATCTTGGCGATTGGGACTTGGACTAGATTGTAGAGATCGAGCAACTTATACATCTTTAACAGTGGTAGGATGGCTCTGAATATCTGGGCTGTTGCATCCACATCACAAGCATTGTAGTATAGAGGATCGCTGTGACTAAGATGTTTCCATGCAACCATGTTTGTGAAGACGGAAGCTATAAACTCTAAGTCGTGAGGGGCATCCGGCTGAAGTAAATGGTGCATCAGCATGATATCCCAGGTTTGGACGTTAGGTTGTGGCCTTACACCTGCTATAGCTAGGTGGTCGAGATCAAATCCAATGATGTTCTGGCCTATAACTTCCTTAGCTTCAAGGAAGATGCGTTTGAGTTGATTAACGTACTCCCCTTGAAAGGGGGCGACAAGGACATGATAAAGTTGTCTAAGATCAGAGATTCCAACGACGGTAATGTCTTGCGTGAACCTATTCGTTTCAATGTCAAAGACCAGAGATTCCGCATGGAAAGCCTCCATCTCTTCTAAAGTTGGGCTTAAGTTATAGTGTTGTGGTGGGACTTGAGTACCCTTCATTAAGTCTGAGATACAGGCTGGCATCATGCTAGAGTCGCGCATGAGTGCGGCTGGATGGATGGTAGCAATAGCGGGAATCAAGGACATTAGCTCACACGTTTTCGAACATCTTCTGTATCCACAGTCAACGAGCTACCACGCCACTTGAAAATAGAAGTCAAACCTGTCAACCAATATAAAGCCTTCGCTCCAATAATATCTAGTCGTGTCCACGGACGGGATTCTAGAACAGGCAGGACATGATTCTTGATACAATGCTTGACGATCTGCTCACCTTCAGCCTCAGAGCAATACGAGCGAGCCTTGTTATCTGTTGGGAATACATTGTCAGGGGGTCTGCAATTGATAGTATTGATTAGAGTTAGCTCATCCCAATTCACACCAGCTTTACGATACATAGACTGGGCTATTCGACCGCTCCCACCAACGAGGGGTTCTAGCTTAATTGATTCTTCTTCACCAGGAGCTTCTGCTACAACAATTCTGAGGCTAGGACCCATTCGAGGTGGACAGAGATTGTTGTCAGGAAATTTTTGCCTGAGAGGACATCCCTCACATTTTGGGCAGTCCCTAACTTTCATCTGGAATCCAAACTAGCTTGACACCACACTTCTCAGCCCTCTTAAGCATACACTTCTCACACATAACATAGCCATGTTCATCATGGTAGATACCCTTCCCGTGAAGGCAATCATAGCATATGCGGACTTCTTTGGGATAGTAATTCAGGTCAGAGTATGGCTCGCCAGAGGGATAATAAGCATCTTGTTTCCAGTGGCCTTTTATGTGGCTATGTAGGAGAGCTTTCTTCACTTTTATGGAGTCTCCTTAAATCTTTCTCTGATGCACAATCATAATCCGCATCATCCTTCCATGCTAGGACATACATAGTGGTACCATCATCATCTCGATACTTGTGGGAGATACGAAGGTATTCTTGTACATCATCTTTGTAAATTACTTGACCGACTCTAAATTTGAATTTCTTCATTTACTTTCCCTGATGCTTGAAGTATTCAACTTGAGCAAGCCGCTTAGCAGCTTCATCTCGGGTCTTGTATGGGCCACCTAAGTTCTTCATGTGGCCTTCCTTGTCCTTATGAGTTGGGCTAACGACATGATATCCATCATTGCGTTTGACAATCATCTTAGTACCCTTTTCCTCCTAGAAATTAAACCGGGGTAGCTTTGAACTACCCCGGCAGATGTGACTACATCCTATCCTATTTCAAGTCTGGGACCAGACTGCTTGTCAGGCTTAAGCTGAAGGTGCGACTGTGAAAATTCCAAACTGTGTCTGTTCAACCGTTACGCCATTCTTCACATAGTTGTTCTGAACCATCTGTGCTGATATGCGAGAATGCGCTGATGTAGCAACACGGTTGAGATAAGTCTTGGGGTCTTCGCCTGGAAGTGAATCCGTCCCTAGAGCAATCTCAAGTTTCTTGAGAGCCTGGGCAGACCACGACATAGGCTTTTTGGTTTTGGGTGACAACGCTGTTGGGTCGGGATACGTCGCAAACGCTACCCTACCCGCTTGATCCCCATCGGCCACGTCGAACCGAACGTTCAACTCTTCCTGGCTCGTGAACGGATTGATTCGATACTCCGCTCCTGGCTGTAGCTGGAACACATAAGGTCCAGCGGGGATTGGTGCTATTTTCTCTAGTTCTACATCACTTAACAGTACGTCAACAAATGGCACTTGGTTTTCCTCCAATTGAAGTTTTACTTCTAGTTGTTGTACAACAGGGAATCGAAAAAGGTTGGGAGAGACTGCCTGCACGCTCTATCCAGAGCGTCCACCTTGCTCACTTACCCAGAGGGTCTGCTAGGTATAGCACATTTCTGTGCTAAATGGTGAGACTTATTTTTGCAGCTTCATCCCCCCCAACCTTATGCGGACAAATTCCTTTGTTTTTAGCTTTACCACAGTTACAATTAAAACACAAAACTTGAATTGAATCTGGAAAATTATTTTTGATTACCCAACGATACAAAGCCTGATTTCCAGTACCGATCTCTTTTCTATGTTTTGCGCCATCATTATTGACATGATCTAAGGTAAGAAAAACTGATTCAGTACATTTACAACAGGCGCAAAATTTTCCGTAGTGAACAAAAACAATATCTTTTACTTTCTCTATACAAACTTTATTTCTTCTTCGATGTTGAACTTTCTGATACTTATCTAATTTCTCTTTACATTCTTGACATCTTATTTTGGGAGCATCGGCAGGACTCACTCCACAAGCCGTACATATTCCATGTTCTTTTCTTGTATAGTATCTATTTCTTTCTACCAATCATATTCAGCTTTCTCGACCCTATTAGCTTGGTAAAGCTGCTGGTAGTGGTTTCACATTTGCCTCAAAGACCTTCGTGTACTCAGTCAAAGCTCTTGAATAGATATCATCAAACGTACCAAGGTTTTTACGGGGATCAAATGTCATTTCGGTAGGTAAGAAGGATTGGTCAAACTCAACGCTGAGTCTATTCTTAGCTATGATACCAGAACCATTATACTCTGTAAGGAAATACCTCTGGAGTGTACGGCTCTTGGCATCCTTCGGGTCTTTGAGGATAGCTCTGGTTCTGAGACACAACACAACATCAAACATTGCAGTCGAGCCTAGAAACATCTGGCCTGGTAGATCAGGCCCCATGAGAGTTTCACCTTGTCCACTCTCAGGGTCGGGCCTATCCACACGGAAGCCAGCCGTCACTAGGATATGCTGGTTCCTATCAAGAATCTTGCGTAGGAGCTTTCGGGTCAATTCACCCATAGTTCCATAGTCGTCTAGTTCTGGGACACCCATCAATCTCTTTTGAGAGTCACCCTTCGCACGGGGAATGGTCAGAGCTTTGTCCTTGATGAACGTCTTGACCATCTCTGTAAGGGAGTCTAAGCCTAGACTTTCCTTATCCTTAAAGATAGCCCCTGAGCAGAATGCATCGAAGTCATCGTAGGACTTCAACTCTACATAGTCAAAGTTCTTGGTTGCCACGGACAACAGCCCTGAGCCGTGTCCTGTCTCACACACCCCTGCTCCAAGATTCGGGAAAGTGGACATGAAGGTTGTCTTACCTGAGCCTGCAAGTCCGAACACTAACACCTTTAGTTTGAAGTCTTTAGGAGAGATTAAGTCTTTGGTATTTTTTATGACGAGAGCCATTTACCCTCACTTATGGTTTGGAATCTTCAGAATAGTTGTCTTCCTGAAAAGGAATATCCTCTTTAGGGGGAGCACCAGTATCACAGATCGGTCCTATGGTTCCAGTCTTAGGCCATGCTTTCCGGTATCGCTCTGCGTCTTCATCACTGGCCGTTATGGATGCGAAGAAGTCTATTTGAGTCTTCAGGTATTCATCCATGTAAGCACGTGACTGGAACATTCTCTCAGGACTTAACCTGCCTGGACTCCGTGGGTTATAGCCAGTTTTCTTCTTACGAATGTGGATTCGTTCCAAAGGGATTCTCCTGGTGGGATTAGGGTCGGGCCAGCTTGATGACTGACCCGCCCTATTTGTTGGGACGCATGTAGCTCCTTGATAGAGTTCCTGCGGTGCCCTGTGATGGCCTCAAGCCTAAGCAATTGAGCTTCAGGCTTGCCATTGCAGAGTTGGCTGATGCCAACGATGAGACAGCATCAATAAAAGATGCTGTCAATCATAAGGCGGTTTTGGAGGCACATTAGTTCATTTTTTCTTTGCGAGTTTTAAAATTGTATTCCACCGACTTTTGACTGTTCCTACGGGAATTTTGAGCTTGTCAGCGATTTCTTCGTCAGTATAGCCATGAAATTGAAGTTTTGCTAAAACTTGCTGACTTTTGGAAAGGTGAGAAACGAACTCCTTGAGGGCATATTTCTCTTCTACAGACCGTCTGATATCAGGAACGACAGCCGCTTCGTCAAGATCAACCTCATTCCTTCTATCTCGTTCTTCTTCAATATCATTGCAGTTATGCCGAAGAATGGATGTCGCCCATGAGGAAAACTGGCTATCTCCTTTGAATTGAGAGACATCCCGGAGGACTTCAACCACAGTTCGACTGATAGCATCCTGATCCTCATACCAAGGGGCTTCCTCACCATACCTAGCCCGAAGTTGACGGGTTAAGAATTGCAGGAGATACTTCCCAAACTGTTCGTATGTGTCAGGACAAGGGTTGGACTTCCAGCTTTGGTACGACTCGTTGATATCCATACATGATTACCTTTCTATATTATAGATTAGACTGCCTTTACAAAGTTTTTATTGTATTCAAATCGAAATTCATTTCCCACGGAATTGCTAAATTTATTAAATTTCGCGGTTATAAATAGAGAAACCGTCTTAGAATCAGGGAATGTGTGGCCACCATCAGTTTCCCAAAGTAAACCATGTCTGCAAAACATCTCTTCCAAGAATGTTATTTCTCCTGTTCCATACACTTTGTGTCTTATAAATTGTCCAATTGAAAAGCTATCCATATTTCCTCCAAATTATGATTTTACCACAAGTCGTCAAATGCTCCCACATCTGCCAGATTATGCATGCACTTCTGCCACTTCGGACCATGAGCATCGAACGTCTGTCCTACAGAGACGTGACACATCTCATGGAGAAGGTTCAAGAAGGTTTCAGTAGAGGCTAGATTGTACTTCGGGTTCATCTCGATCCAGACATCCGGCTCACCAAGATGATAGGTGTAGGCTATGAAATGATCTCCCCCGGCTGGACCCCAATAGACGATCAGGTCTTTGGGGAGTTTGTCCTCAAAGAACTCATGGTTGTACTTGCGATACTGATGGGTAAGTGGCGGAGAAGCAACACGCCCGGACTGTGAATACACCCCTCCCGTAGCAAGACAGACAGCTAGAACGATGCTAAGTAGTTTCCTTTTTAGCAAGTTGCACCCGCCCCACATATTGCACGATTGTCCTACACTTCCCGCATATCCAAGCAGGATTGCCGCTATTATACTTCACCCTGCAAATGCGTTTCTGCTTGCATTTCGGGCAGAAGATTCGCTTCTGAGTTTGAAATTCCATTTCCACCTCCAAAGGGTCCTACACCTCCAGAAAATTTTTTGCGCTGCATCATCTATTATTGCGGCTTTTTGCGCTTCGGCGATTTCCAGCCATGACCAAAGTATTCCGCATTTATCCCCTGAAATTGCATGGACTTAGGCGGTACGGGCTTAGGCTTCGCCTGTTTGTTTGTTGGCATCTTAACCCCCTGTTGTATCTTCGAGATACCATGTACGAGTGCCATCAGCGTTCTGAACTAAAATGCAAGCCACTCCATTCCCCTGAATGGCAAACATCCGGCTATAATCATCTTCGCTGAAGTTGGTCATGGGATTGTCGAAGAATGGATTCTCAAGCATCCCCTGATGCCGCTTGAGCCATTCAATAGGATGCTGAGTAAAAAGAACAGTCTCAGCTTCCTGTTCTTCTGGTGACATTTCATTCCACTGTTTCATGTTTACCTCCAAACGTACTTTCCACATCTACACTCTACAGGCTCAACACTCCGAACGAGCTTGAGCAAAACCTGTCCGCAGATGGGACACACACGAGTTGCCCAATTTTCCTTTTTTTCCTTCGCTTCATCTCTGGTTGAGAAGCCCCAATTCTTTCTAGCTTCCAGCCAACGGTTTGATATTTTCGAGATCAAGATACTCCTCCCTTGGCTTGAACTTCGTGCGCTTCATCTCGTCGCTCCAGCCCCACAAGTGAGGCAGATAATAAGGACACTGTGACCACCCCGAACACTGTTCGCGGTTACACGGCCAGATGACTCTATCGCCGTACTCTTGCCGCATGAACTCGATTTGATCTGCAATATAGATGATATCGCGGATCGCAATTTCGATCTGTTCCGGCGACCGTTCGAGCTTCTGACGCTCAGGGAATGATGGCCCTTGCTGTCCCTTATCGCTCTGACGAGTTAGAATGTTAACGATGAAATTCCCAATCGCCACATCAGGATAAACTTTGCGAGCGGCATATAGATAAATGCTAGCTTGGTCCCTAGCAGCCCATGCCTGAACGGAATTTCCTTTACCCCCGCGCTTCTCAGTCTTGTGGTCAATAATATCCATACACTCTCGCTCAGGATACTTCACAAGCAAATCAATCTTGCCGACGAGATAATGGCGTTCGTTGAGAGGGACTTTGAAGGTTCGTTCAACGTCTATAACTTCAAATGGCTCAACAGGATAGTGGCGCTGATAGGCTTGCATCATAATTCCAGCTTCGAGTTCGAGAGCTTCATTTTGACTAGCAGGATATATCTGACTGTTGGAGTAATGTTCCTGCAATAGCTCATGCATTCTGCCCCCAAACTCTATAGGTGCAACATCCCCAGCATCCTTTGGAAGTGTCTCAAGACCAGTTCCATCCCGCTCATAACACTCGTAATAGTAAGCTGGTCCCGGATCACGGAAGGCATTCGCTCTGGAAAAGTCTATGTTCATGTTATATCACCTAATTTGTGCAATAGGTTACGGTTGTAAGCAACTGATTGCTCGAAGTCGGGGTCGAGTCTCTTAACGGAAATAATCACTCCAAGAGGAATTGCCACTGAATTCAGAAACCCTTTCTTCTCTCCCTTAGTCGAGACGATATCCACAGAGATTTCGTCTAACCTTCTCACCCATCCAACCGTCTCAATCAGAGGAAGAGGCATAGCAAGGTCATCATCATAACACCAGCCGTGTGCATAAGCAGAATCATACCACTGTATTAAGACGAGATGATTTACATCTTCTTTATTTAATTGGTTGTGTTGATACAAGACTCACCTTCCTTTCTTCCCAGAATGGTTTCTCAACCTTATCCCAGTCCCATACATCAGGGTCCCAACCATTTATCCAGAACGATGCTTCTGGACTTGAATCAAACATCCGATAATTCCAATCCACAAGCTTCTTCAAATGCTGTGGACCCACTATAGGTGGCATACGGAGCATAGTGAAGAATCTATAGAACTTAGCTCTACTCAGTGGTGGCTCTCCTAACTTGGAACCACAACCACCCTTAGCCAAGTCCTTACTACTGCACCAAGATGTTCGCTGTACAGGGTATGTCGTTAGCCACATCTTCTCGGCTGTTGGATACCTCTCTCTCAGGCGTAGCCACCAGAACGTTAGCTTACTATGAGTAGGATTATGATAGGACGACCAATTTGCCATAGAGGATATTGAAACGAATCCTAGAGATCGTATAAACTGCTCTCTGCTAGAACCTAACGGGGAAATCTTATTATCTACGGTGTTTCGTTTTTGCGCCGTAACCGTAAAGAGAAATGGTGGTAGCTTGGGATCAGCCAGATCAGAACAGAGAATTGACCCATCTTCTTTAATACCAGGGTAGAGCTGAGATGGTGTAGTAATGGTTGGAATCTCCCCCACATCTGGGAACTGAATGACCAAGTTAGATATCATTCATGACCCTCCTTAGACTTCATCCATAGGAAAATCAAACTCTGCATCAACAGGATTTGCCCTTACTGCTAATTCTCTTTCTCTGGCTATCCGAATTCGTTCTTGATCCGCACCAGCCTGGACTCCCATTAAAAGTTCATCCCAATTAAGTCTTGGAGGTGCCAGTCCATCATTCACTGACCAGTGAATTAGCTGACGCTGATAATTATCATTATCGAAGTTGTACTCTCTCATATCTACTCCTTGAAGATCAGCACCATTTCTTAATGTACGGGCCATCTTCAAATACAGAGACTTATGGTGTCGGGTGTGTTTTGGTTCACGGATAATCCACACTTGTATCCCTTTAGGTAGGTGGGCAAGCGTCCACTTGATCGTCTTAGGATTTGTGCTCAATTCTTCAGGCCAGTCAGCCAACCTATTGAAGGTACCATGCATATTCATATAGAGCATATACCCTAACTCACGCAGGTAGCGTTTGGCTTCCGAGCCTTGTAGAACTCGTTTGTTCTCTTTTACAATTACCCGTGTCTTTGTTGGCATCACTCCCTCACAGAGAATTGACCCATCTTGAAATCGCTCTTGACAATCTTATCCCACTGGCTCTTTCTACAGAATCAATATGGGGCATGGAATTAACTTCAAGCACATAATATCTTCCATCTTTTCCTAGCAGTACATCAGCCGCTCCAAAATCCATGTACAAAGCTTTTACCGCAGCTACGGAAGGCTCTGCTAACTCCAGTTCATTCTCCAACCCATCCTGAAGAACGAACTTAAAACCAAATCTACGATTCCTTATCAATCCTTCATGCCCCCGCTCGCCTTTGAACACCTTCTCATACACAGCAAGCGCATGATGCTTAAACACCCAAACCCTGTATTCCGTCGCAGTTGGGATGTGTGGTGTAAAGAAATCGTGTGTGCCAAAGTCAAACACATGCTCTACATCTCGCATCGTATGACAGATGATAATGTCTTTCCCCTGTTGGTGCTGAGTTTTCCTTGCTAGTACAGGCAAATCTCCACGAGAAACTTCGTCTCCACGGAGAACAATTGGAGCCAAAATCCTGTGCCGTTTGAACTCCACTAATGCCTGCATCTTATTGAAATGATTGACATTAGCATTCAACACAGGTTTATCTCCTCCATAGGATTGTCCCCAACGTATGGTACAATCCCACCTAGAAGATGGGTCCCGAACTACCCGATGCCCCAACTCTGTTAAGTGCTGTATCAGAACTCTTACAGCGGTATTTGTAGGACAACCACCTGCTAAAAGTATAGTGCTCATGTCTTCCTTTTCTTATCCCGAGTACACCAGACTAAACCTCCATCCGATAACTTGTGATAATCTCCTGTCTGTGTTAGTTCGATGCCTTCTAAACAATACTTACATCCCCCATTCCCCTCACTCCCACCAACATACTTGTTCCCGACGCCCGGAACACTTACAATTGTCCCTTTCTTATAGGGCATCTCTTCGAGTGTTCTGTTGCATCCACCCTCTTTGGGATTACAGCGGAATAACTTAGCTACTCCGCCCTTGGGGATCGTCCAAATCTTTTTGCACTTTGGGCACCAAGCGTCTTCCTTCTCAACTTTATCCGCGTCGGCTAGTACCTTGAGCTTCTTGTTCTTGTACTTGGAGTAAGTATTGCGATTGGGACTAGAATAAGTTCCCAAGAGAGATTTAAACTCCCAATGTGCTTCCTGTCCCTCTAGCCCAATAAGCCAAGCGGTGTCATCGGCCATTGGAGCGAACGCTGCACCAGTTTGTTGTACTTGGAAGAAGATATTGAACCGTTTCAGCCAGGGTTTCATTGCCCTATGAAGGGTGTTCTTCTCGCTTGAGAAGAACAGGAAGTCCGCTGTGCTCCCGAGAACAATTGGATTTCCACTTCTCAAAAGTAACATCTTCTTGGGATACTTCGTCGAGAAAGCAGCAGCCCCAACGCCCCCATCAATTCTATTGAGCATCTTGATGCACTTCTCCGTAAAGCCATATTCATCAATAATGCCCCGGATGATGTCTGAATCCGTTTCAGCCGTCCGCTTGAGCTTCAACTCTTTAAAGAGAGATTCATCATTACGAATCATCCCATTGTGGACGACAGCCGATAACCCGCAAGACAACGGATGGTTGTTCTCATTCTTCTCTGGCTTGCCCTGAGTAGCTGACCGTGCATGTAAAATCACACCCCATGAATCCGGCTTGAGATGTTCCTCAATGAACGTGTAGTATTCGTCATCAGTAACGAACTGCCAAGCGGGGATATCCTTCTTGAAAACATTAATGCTCCCATCGGCTTGACTGATTGCTATCCCTGTGGCGTCGTTACCTCTATGCTCATTGCCTGTCAAGAGCAGCGAGATTTGTTCCTCAAGGATTGGTTTCTCACCGAACCGCACAATGCCAGCTATTCCACACATCTAGTTTAACCCTCCTTCGATGGTTTGTATGACCTTTCCCACTAACTTAGGTTCAATTTTTTTTTGTAATTTTAGTCTTGACTCATATGCAAGACTATCAAAACTCTTGTATTCTCTCGCAGGGAACATAGGGAACAATCCCGAGTTCAAAAGGAAATCCTTTACAAGCATCACGTCTGTCCTTACTGGATTCGCCCGACAGACAGATGTTGGCAGTTCAATAAAGAAGGATTTACCATTGCTAAGAGCAGGATAGGTACGGAACGCAATATGTCTTGATTCAAATCTCGCTCGCCAGATATCCCAGAAATGTGGATCATCAGGGAACGGCCCCTTAATACTTATAGCCTGTGTTCCGATGTGGGCACAGTTTAATCCATACTTCCAGATTAACACATTCTGTAGGATATCTGTCATGCCATACGCACGGCCTGAATATCGGTACATATCTTTTGGCATAGTTAATGGTCCCCACGTTGGCTCTTTCGGGAATCTTCGGGGAAGCGGAGTGTTCTTCATCATAAAGTCGAATAGTTCTCGTTTGGTTGTTTCCTCTGGGGGAATTGTACTCGGTATATAGAGTGAATTCTTGTCAATGAACTTAGGGCCACTGACGGAGTTCTTCAGCAAACCAACGAATGGTTCCTCCTTAAGTAAGATTGGCCGAACTTCCCACGGTGGGACACCCCAGACTCTCTTGATATCCTCCTCACCAGGATATTCATTGATTCCAAACAACTCAATACAAGAGAGACAGATTCGAGCATCATCGTCCACATTCTGATATGCCCTCAGCAAATTCTTGACTGCAAGCCAATTCTTCTGGTTGCTCGCCACACTAACCGCACAGTGATCCATCGGGTGATACATGCAGAGCTTCGACAATACTAACGAGAGATAAGCAGCCTTGGGAGATGACAACCAAGATGGCATTGTTCTATATTCATAGCCATGCGGCTGAACTCTGTAGTCAGTTGGCTTTCCATAATGTGACGCGGAAATTCTCTGTATATTCCCCTTAGCATCGGTGATGTTAAGCTTCTCTAGGAACATAACAGCCGAATCAAGTGAGTGCCAAACCTTTTCACCCACCTTCCGCCTGGTTCCAAAGTGGACGTGCCCACCACAGCCATCGCTCTTGAAATAAGCCGGAGCAAGCCACCGAGCTTGACCAAGATTGTCAATGACAGCCATCTGCCATCTGAGTGTATCTACAAGAGATGCAACAACATCCAAGACAAACCGACTTGGATGTGCCCTCAGTTCCCCTTGCCGACCCCCGACATCGCAGCCAAATGCCTCAAATACATTGAGGCCAAAGTCTGACCCGCTTAGATAATTGCCATCCCTGGACGCGAAGATGTACTCAGGATCAGCACCAAGACTGAACTTGTTAATGAGTCTGGGAGTCTGTGGATATTCTAGCTTGAGATCAGCATAATACCGCTTCTTCCACTTCTCCAGGAGTTCTCTTGGAATCCCCTCCCCACACATCATGTGGGCATAAGAGATGAATCTGTCTTGAGTGATCTTGTCGTTGACGACCCCTTCGATCAACTTCCGTTTCTCTGTCTGGTAGTTCATTTAACCCCTTCCTGCAATCAACAGCAGCGCATTCTGAATACAATCTGGTTGTGGTGTCTCATGCATCCAAGCATCGAGACACATCGTATTGTTACAAAGCGGGACTCCCCACTTTGAGTTCTCAGTCTTATTATCACAGATAGCACACAGCTTATCTCTGAGTAACAAGACATACGCCTTTACTAGAATCCCCGCACAGCCCTCCATCTCATGATGCTTCTTGCGTTTCTCAGGGCTATATAGAGTACAGTTACATCTTCGACAGATGGCTGTTATGGGATGGTTCCCGCCCACTTCGACACACCAGAACCGATAGTCCATCTTACTGAACCCGAATGTTGTGTCTTGTAGGACTATCTTCTCTCTTGGAGACTCCCATGTACACTTATGTATCCAAGAATAATCTCCATTGAAACTTGGCTTGTACTCATGCTTAGGCACATATTTCAGAAGGGTTCGCTTATCTAGGCGGTGTCCTTCTGGATATGCAACTTTCATAATTAGCCATCTTGGAATACACACCTCTGCCATCTTGCCTCCAAGAGAAAATTTGTTCGGGGACGTACCCTCCCGACAACAGGCCGTGTCCCCGACTTGCCTCCCACAATTTATATAGCGCGAACCTAACCCGTCAGTCAGGTGCAGGTTTGGCCCCTACTTGGCCACCCAAGGGTGGGCTTTCGAGTCGTGCGCTTGCTCAAGCGCGCACCCTTGCGAGTACGCGAGTCGAGCTAACAACCCTATTGGTTTAGGGCATCGTTTCCCCAAAGGGGGAATCTCAAAATGTACCACTCATCTTTCTGTGGTACACAAACTCAAACTCAATCCCGCAAATCCTGTAACCACGCTTACGATCCTCAATGCCAACTGCCTCCCATCCAAGAGAGAAATCCCATCTGTGATAGAACCATCTCCATATGGGAGTGCATTGATACATATGTGTGAAACTTATGTTCATAAAATTTTGTGCCTCCACATCTTAGGTCGGTTTCCAATCCCGGACAACCTTAGGAATAACTTCGGCAGGCCCATATCCAGCTTGACACAACCATATAGGATTCACGCGTCGCCCTAGACATAGTTTATAATCTTACAACCTACCGCGAACATTCCCAAGACTGTACGCAGACAGACAAAGTGCGAGAAGTTACCCTCCCTTGGCCCACACGAGCCACTGCATTTTTGTCCTCGCCAGGATGCGTTGTCCTCCTAAAGCGAAGGCACACTCGTAAAACTGAATCTCGTTGTATATTGGATCATCATCCTGAGCATCTTCCCAATGCCCTCGTGGATGCCTCTTGCTTCTATTGTGCCACCATCGTCCGATGAAGTAAGCACCCCAACCATCCGTAACAATGACATCCTTTGAAACATGGCAATTCCAAATGAGGGGCGGTTTGCTCTTAGTGGCATTTATCTACTTGGTCCTAGTCCGACAGCCCTTCATGCCAGCCTCCAGGTATTACGCCGTTGTCATTGAACTGTAGATGCTCAACCCACTTCTTGCACTTGGTATCCCCACATACGAGAACACCAGCCACCCACACGATAGCCGGACGCCGACAAACACAAGTAGCCTCATTATCAACTACGCAGCGTCCCAGGCACATTGAGCAAGAATAAACATCAACGAATCCATGGCCCATACAGTTTGGACATTGAACTTGCACATTATCCCCTATTCAAAAGCCTGTAAAGGTCGCACCATATATCAAGTGCAATCCCTTTAAGGAGATTGCCTTGAGGGATCGGCCTAATGAAACGTCGAAAGATGAACATAAGAAATCGGTTCCTCATAACCCCTTTTTCTTTAATGCAGCCTGTCCCATCTTCACTGCCTCTTCATATGGTACGTAAACGGATGGCACAAATTCTTCAGCCGATCCATGCGCATACTCATAAGTGTAGCTCGGATGTGTATTCTCAGGAAGAACACGAAAACTAACTGATCCACCACCACCCCCGCCTCCACCACCTTGGCTGATTGAGGAAGGTGTCATTCCTGTAGCTCCCTTTTGTGCCCATGCTGCTGAGGATATTGCGAGAACCAACGCTAATATTATGGCCACCTTCATTTAATCCCCCAATTCCCTTCCACCTGAAATGGGTCATATGGCTCTGGGAAGATATTTCTGATTCCTTGCATCGCCATATTAAGGAGCAAACCCTCTTTATCCTTCTCGATATCCGACACGAGCCAGTTGAACATCCCCTGATTCTTTCCGAGCCAAAATCTTGCTGTCTCTAGATCACAGTTGTTGATGGTAGAGATAACTTCTTCCTGTGGGATTACCCATAACTGACTCAGCTTAGAGAAAGACAAGTTTACACATTGTTTTGCAATCTCCCATACAGCCTGAGTCACAGCCGGATCACACAGATAAAAGCTTGATAATACTCGATACTCCAGCCCAAACATTCGCTTTCCATACTTCGGTAATCGGTGCTCACCAGCCAGCCCATAATACCTCCGCCGATCTGTTGCGTCTAGCTCACCGGCAGCAGCAACCGACCATACTCCCAGAATCTTATCGAGTGTCTTAACGACTTCGACGTAGTTTGGTTGCTTTCGAAAGCCAAAATGCATGTGCGCTCCGGCAAATCTATATGGTAATGTCCGTGGATCATCAACATGTGTACCCGACATTCCATATACGTTTCTGCTAGGCATACAGCCAAGCTCAAGAAACTCCGTGGGTATCTCAGCCAGTTCATGCTGGTTAAGCCTAACAATGTTCGTAAGGGCAATCCTTGCATAGGGATAGACGGCCTTAGCCTTAGTAATGAGTTCCCTGAGCGACTCTTTGATGGCCCCGATCATATCAGGAATTCGTTTAAATCCATGATCGTATCGCCACTCAGCTTGAAAGCCATCCCAGTACATATTTCCAGAGTCCTTGTCTGGGAGAAACTTGAACGCAGGAATGATCACATCAGTGACATCATCTCTTACAAACACTTCAGGATCAGTTCCAAAGGTTAAGTTACGCTGTACGAGTTCGCTCATGTCTTGTATGCTCCCACTTAATGTGTCGCTGGATTCCTCTTAGCGTATTGCGAACCTTCTTGCAGATCAGACAGCGCCAATTTCCGCTATCTTGAATGGCTCGGGTTTTCATATTTCTTCGCAACCTTTCTCCCAAGCAGATACACAGCAAGAAGTATACCACCTGGGAAAATAAGTGCCAATGCTAAGTAACCCAGAACTTTTTTATATGAGCAAGTCATACGCCCCTGCCATATACAATCTGTGCAACTCAGCACAATGTCTAATCCCATGCATGGACAAACACTCATTCCCAACAGCCAGATGTGCCATCTCATGCAGCATTACAATCGCACGCAGCCGTGGAAATGGCTTCAACCCCTTAGAGAAAATAATCTGTGTTGGTGCTTGTTCTGTCCAAATTGTCCTACCGCTGTCACCGCTCGGATTTCCATAGCAAATAACATCTGGTTCTTCGAGCCGGTTTTTGAACCACGTCTTATTGAGCAAGCGAAACATACGACGGAGATCATTATTCGTTTTCATTTCACCCACCCTTCCCGCGCCGGGGCTTGCCTGTTTTTGCATGTCCGAATCTCATATAGCTATACCACAATCCTTCAAAAATCTCCTGTCAAACTCATTGAACTGAGTGTCATCCGTCCTTAGAGCCAGAGAAGCAGATTCTCTTATAGGCTCAATCGGAATATGATGCCGCTCACGCATGTGGTTCTGAATCGAGAGCTTGGATAGTGCTGGCCCGATTGACGTTATCACTTCCGGGCAATAGGGACAACGGAAGATCACACTCATTTCAACTCCTTCTTGTGTCGCTCAGCCGCCGCTTTTAGGGCGTCGTTTGGTTCAGGTGGATTTAGTAGAGTCTCAACAAACATCCTGCTATCTGAATATGTGAGTTTAAGAATTTGTGGTTTTAGGCAGCGTGTACACACGTTGTCTACATAGCGATCGAATTTACTCATCTTTTCCTCCTCGGCATTTCTCGCATAATGTGCGATACCAACTTTCGGTTGTATCCAACTTGCCTGGAGCGCCACACAGTTCGCAGGTCATAGCCGAGAGCTGTTCAGCCATGGTCACGTATTGGTCGATTTTGTCGGTTCCCGAGCAATAGAATCGCAGGGTGCCAAACTTCTCCTTCACCTGGCTTACGGCGAAACCGGTGTAAGGATACCAGACAAAATTCTTCAAGCCAATCCGTTCAATCTCGACTCTTCCTACTTTCTTCATGCGGCCAAAAAGAAATTGGGCGATTCTCGCATCCCAGGTAGGCAGTGCTTTGTTTACAAGTTCTTGATGGTATGGATCGGCGTCCGTGCCTTTTCCCATCATTTTATACCCATCGCGTCGAACCGGCGAGAGCCGATAAATCAGATCGTTCCAGCGGCGCGCGAGTCGTTTCTTGAGCAGGAACATTCGTTTTTGGAACCATGTGTAGCCCAATTCACTCTCGATCGCCAGGCTCAACTGCCAGATGATCTCGAACCAACCATCACCATGATCGAAGCCCCAGCACATGCAGGTTTGGGTCATCGGCGATCGGCGATCCTGGTAGAGGATGGGGAACCGCTTGACAAGCAAGTCATCCAATTCTTTCTTCATTAGAGCCTCCCCAGAACATCCACAATTAACCACAACCTCCAAAATCGTTTACGCCCACCTGGAAACGGGCAAATTTCACATTCAGCATGTGGACCATAGATACAATCTGCATCATATTGGACCACCCACAAAACTTCCCCAGTCACGAGACAATCATAATAAACCCCACATGCGCTCGTGTCTTCTGGGTGATCTCTTTCAATCCAGATGTGCATAGAACCTCCCTATCGAAATACTATCGCAAATGCTATGAGCGCTCCAAGAGCCACTCCGAGCATTATCAGCATTGCCCAACGCTGATTGGTGTTCATTTACCACCTCTCGTGAAATTTCACTCTCGTCTTGCGATATGCACCAACACATGCTATAATCACAATCCCTAGCCACACCGCACCACAGAACGCGATCAGAAAAAGTATAGCTAAATTGATGATTGTGTTGATGATTGCTTGACAAAATGACAAGAAAATGTTCATTTCTGTTTTCCCATCAGGATGATGTGTGCTCCAGCTATTGTAATAAGCAGGAGTATAACCACTGGTAAAGGAAAATGCAGGATATACGAGAGCGCGAATCCGAAACATAGCCCACCAAATCTGTCTCTCATATTTCCTCCACTTTCACGACACGACTCGTCTGTACAAAATGATGTGTACAACCTGGTTGTATAACATCATCCTGTAGGAATACTGACTGACCAAAAGCGATTTCTGGCCATGCAAGCAGCCTACCATGACGCGAGCGGTGCTTACCTGAGCGATGTGTCTCCTCAGCCTGAAACCAAGTCATCTCCCCGTCATCGTGTTTTGTAATCACATACACTGAGCCGTTCTCAGTCGTGAACCTGATTCTGATTCTCACATTGCCCTCAATTCGTTCATGAGTTTCTGCTCATAGAACAGTTGATCTATGCAGATGACCAAAATGGTCATCGCGCCCATGAAGGATTCATCATCCCAATCCCTACGTTGGGCTGATAGAGCTAGAATTGTGTCGCCCAGAATCTTGACTCCCAAGCCCGGATTAGGTGATGTCTGCATTATCTAACTCCTCCTTTGCCACCATCTTGTGATACTTCCGACAGCGACAAAGTTGCGTGTGGTTTTTCTTTTGACATCCTCCCCCACATAAATGCGAAGGATTCCTACAGGCTCTATACGCTTACGCATACGATGCCCTCGGTGGGTTCCTGAGCCGACGCCCCAATAGCAGGCGAAGTGTCTCTACAGGCTAAAACGGCATGCCCTGCCGCTAAAATGTTTAGTGCCCCAACAAAGTCTGCGTTGGCTGCGAACCCGCACGACATGCAAACAAACTTCGATTGCGTCTTGCGGTTGTCCTTAGAAACGTGCTGGCACTCGGGACAAGTACGACTGGTGTTCTGTGGCGGTACTGCGATTACTTCGCCGCCCAGCCAGTGCTGCTTGTACTCCAACTGCCTGCGTGTCTCGAACCACGATTGGTCGAGGATAGACTTGTTGAGACCAGACTTCGCTGCAACGTTCTTCCCCTTCTTCTCGATGGTTCCCGCTGCTGATGCAGACATATTCTTTACTTGCAAATCTTCGATACACACGACGGCGTGGCTTTTGCTAATCGTGTTTGTTACTTTGTGGATGAAGTCCGAGCGAGTAGCCGCAATCTTGCGGTGCAACTTGGCTACTGCCGCTTTCGCCTTCTTCCAGTTCTGACTAAACTTTTTCTTGCGACTCAGACGACGTTGCAACAAGCGCATACGCTTCTGATATTTCTTCCCGACGTTTGCTGGGTCGATGACTTCGCCATCCGAGAGCGTTGCAAATTGCACAACCCCCATGTCGATGCCCACGATTGATGAAGATGGGTGAACGGGCTGCTCAACGATTCGCAGCGTGCTAATACTGACGTACCATTTACCCGCATTCTCGCTCACAGTGACGTTCTTGAGTGCGCCCAACACTTCACGGCTGTTGCGATAGCGCATCCAGCCAATCTTCGGCAAGCGGATGCGGCTGTTCTCTTGGTCGAGTGTGATAGTCTTCGGGTCTGATTCTCGAAACGATGTGCGCTGTCCTTTCTTCTTGAACTTCGGAAACTGAGCACGCTTCTTGAAAAAGTTCTGGTACGCTTTGTCCAAGTCCACCAACGCTTGCTGCAAAGCATGCGCTGGCGTCTCCAACAGCCACGGTGTTTCCTGTTTCCACAAGGTGAGCAACTTATCCAGTTGGTAGCGAGTGTGGGAGCGTCCCGTGGTTTCGTACATTTCCTTTTGCAGAGCGAGAGCATGGTTGTAGATGTAGCGCACACTGCCAGCGAATCGGCGCATCATGCGTTGCTGTTCGCCATTCGGCATCAGTTCAAACTTGAATGCTTGCCTACGCTCCATTTGCTCTCCTCTCTTAACGTTCTACGGTTCGCTTACCCCATGCCTTAAAGTGCGGGGCTTGCGCTCGTCGGATGTCCAGTTCGGCCTGGAGCATCTTGCGGTTGACTCGGGTAGCCCAGTAGTGACAACTCCTCTGGCTAAAGCCAGAGGCTTCGTTAGACTAGGCATGGCATTACCTCGCCTACCTTAACGTCTAAGGGCACCGTCCGTGCCCGTCCTAAAATCAATTGAGCCGAAACCAAATCTCGGGGTGCTATGAGTCCGCACTCGATACAAACGTGCTCTCTATCTGAAAGCAACTTGCGAACCGATGCACCGCACAAACAAGTTTGACTCGTACCTCGCGGGTCTACGGCAACGAACCTGCGACCAGCTTTTGCAGCTTTGTACGCAAGCATTGAAATGAAACTTGCCCACCCCACATCTGAAACTGATTTGGCAAGCATCCCTGCTGCCAATCCTTTTACATTGAGGTCTTCTACTGCGATGACTCCGTACTTCTGAATAATTCCGTGCGACAACTTGTGCTGGAAATCCTTCCGCTGATTTGTGATATGCTCGTGAATCTTTTGGAGAATCTGAACAGCCTTACGCCGTCTGTGTGAACCCTTCTTGCGTCTTGCTACACGACGCTGTGCTATCCGCAACTTGGCTTGCGCCTTTTGATACAAGCGGGGGTTCTCAACCTTTGTGCCGTCTGACAGCATGGCAAACGATTCCAAACCCACATCAATGCCTATTTCCTTCTCCGACTTTGGCAACGGTTGCAACTCAACATCGCATGAAAAGCACGCATACCATGCGCCACAAATCTGCTTGAGAAACAACGTGCCTAATATCTCAGGCAATGGACGATGCAGCTTAATCTTGACGTTGCCAACCTTAGACAACTTGAGTACGTTGCCCTCGACCCTGAACGCTTGCCGTGTGAACACAAGACTATGGAAACGATTGCGACCTTTAAATCTTGGAAAACCTGGATTCTCACCTCTCTTGACACGTCGGAAGAAATTTTGGAACGAACGATTAAGACGAATCAATACCGCTTGCAGGGTATGAGCATGGACGCCATTAAACTCGGGTCGGTCTTCTTTGATTCCAGGTAACTGCGCCTGTTGCTGCAACCAAGTGACACCCTTCCCTGTTGTCTTGTAGGACTCAATCCGCTCCTGCAATGCAGCGTTATATAACTCTCGACACAAATCTAGCTGAGTCGAAAGTGTCTCTCGCTGTTTGCGGTTTGGATACAGTCGGTATTTATACGTTAAATACACTATGCGTCTCCTCGCTTACCTCGCCCCAACCCAACTACGCCTTTCGGCGTTACATGGCGAATAACAGCGTGATGGTGACGAGTGTTTTCTTCATGGTCAGTTCGTCGGGGGTGCAGCTTTAGACACGGCGATGATCTTGTACGTCTCGGACTCAATCTTCGATCCGTCAAGACTGGTAGGCCAAAACAGCTTCGCCTTGTCCCCGTTAAACTTGGCTTCAAACTCATCAACCAGAGGCACGCGACAGGAACGAACGTTGCCGGGACCAGCGAACCGCTCTTGGAACTTGCTGGTGCAGTTGACGACGGCGCTGTCGCCGTTCGGCAGAACTAGGGTGAGGGTTGCGCCACGAAGGTTCAAATTCTGGGCGATGCCGTAGCTTCTGTTGGCGAAGGCATAACTGTACGCCACGTTGCTATCCTGACGATTCGTCACTTTCACTTTGACCCGCTCTTTGTCTTTGGCGAACACTGAGCAGACCATCACTAAACTCAAGAGTATCGTTGCGATTGTTTTCATACATCCTCCGCGAAGTCTGAAGCGAAATCTTGAAACACTTCCCAATTGTCCGTATAGCCAAAACGGTACATCAACTGCCCAGTCTCAAGGTTAATCGTCACTTTGTCATCTCCTTTAGCTGAACTACAGCACTCTTTGTAGCAAATCTCCATAGCGGCTCTTGCACGCCGTAGATGCGGAAGAGATCATTCAGGAATCGCTTGTATAGCTCTCCGCCATCGGCTAGCATCTCAGTGCTAAGTCCATTGTTTCTCACAAAATGCGAACCGCGCAGCCCAAAGGAAGCGAACATATCACGCGCTAGGACTTTACCAGCCCAACGAGCATGAGCTATCATCGCATCAACCCGTTCTCTATTCACCATGTTGATGATCTGGTACCGATTAGCTCCGGCTCTATGTGCTGCTTTGTGTTGGAGTTGCATGGCTTATCTCCCTTCACTACTCGATACAAGAATAGCTCCAATCGCAACACCAAACATCAACCCGCCAAGCGTCTCATGTCCAGTCATGCAAGCGCCGAGCATCACGAAGAAGTAAGTCCAGCAGAACACCTTAGCGATCATTGGCACGTAGTTCCAATCTGCTTGCATTCTTTGTACTTCAGCTTGTGATAGCATCGCCGTTTTCCTTTCTGACCGCCGCTTGCGGAGCTTTTTGCCGCTCACTTCTAAGATTTTTGGCTGCGCAGTCCCGTGTCTAACTCTCGAAGCATCAGCAAGTTACGTCTCGGAGTTCGTAAAGTGCTGATAATTAGGGCTTTAGGCTAAGGATCGCTCCTGATCGAGTTTGGGAGATACCCACCGAAATTTCTGAAATTCAGAATTCTATGTTGTTGATAATAGGGGGGTTAAGTTCCGTGAGGGAGCCTCAAATAAGTGCTTGTTTTACAGCACTTTAGCTATGCTAGTGGGCTGATATGGGGGATGGGGCTAAGATGTTGATAAGACTGAGTTTATATTAAGCTGTAGATATATACAGTTGTATGTATAGGATAGGGGATTTGGATAGCTGGAGCCTCAAATATGGGGGTGAAATTTTGGAAATGGTACATTTTGGAGGCTCAGTTGACCGCTAGCGCCAGCGAATTTGGGTTGTGAGGGCTAAGTCCTTTAGATGCGTTAAATACTTTTGGTGTGGTTGAAAATAAAATGAACTATTTACCTCTGAAAACCGCCTTATGTTTAGAGACTCCACTTTAGGTTTCGTCTCTGCAACATTGCGCTCATAGCTGTACCTCGCTCAAAAATAAGAATATATAAGGTTCAAAATGGCAATCACCCTCAGCTTCGCCGGACAACTCAATGTCACGGATAGTGTTTCTGGAACTGTAGCTCTCTCGAAGCAGCTTACTAACCTTTCTACGGCTGGTACGGCCTTCTCAGAAGCCCAAACTCTCTCTGTTGGAACTGGTGGCACAACTGTCTCCCTTCCAATCTCGCCGACTAACTTTCTCTATGTTAAGAATCTTCATGCGACTAATACCCTCCTTGTGACTTGGACCCCTGCTAGTGGGACTAGTGCTCAAATTGTGACCCTGCAACCTGGAGCCTTTATCGCGTTTTCTGAACCAACAGGCGCGGCTGGTATCACTGCTCTCACCCTTACGGGAAGTGCGAGTGCAACTTTAGTTGAATACGTACTCGGGGGCTAGTATGGGTCGAACACCCAAACTCCAAAACTGGGAACTTGAAGCCATTCAGCAGATGGTTCGTACTGGATGCTCGCTTGGGCATGCTTGTACGGAACTTGGTTTTGATGTAACTAATGAAGAGTTGATTCAGACCCAAAAGAGAGCTTCTTTTCTCACTCTCCTATGGCAAGAACGCCATCGCTACTTCTCTGATCTAGCTAAGGACCCGAACTTCACTCAGGATACAGTTGTGGGCAAGCTTATCTCTCTAGCTCAGAAGTTAGAAGAAGAGGGCGCTCATGATAAGGCTGGTGAAGTTCTGTTCAAGATTGCTAAGATTCGTGGCTATGTAGGGCCGGAAAGCCAAGTATCCGTGTTTGGCGAGCTATCTCAGAGGGACCTAGACGCCATTCGTAAGCAGGTTGAAGAGGGTAAAGTCGGTGGAAAGTCCAAATAAGATAGAGACAGCCCTTCAGGAACTCAATCGTCTATCACCAGAAATCCGAGAGGGTGCTCTCAACAAGATAGAGAAGAACAGGCGAGAGAAGAAGTATATCCTGTACTTCGAGCCGTGGGAAGAACAGGCTGACGCTCTGCCACTTTTCACTGAAAAGAAGAAGATATTCGGGATTCTGGGTGGGAATCGTAGTGGCAAGACAATTTTGGGGGCGTTTATAGCTGTTGCTTGGGCTCTTGGAAAAGAGTATTTTAAGGACGAGCCAGCTTGGAAGTGGGTACAAACCCTACCAATACCTGAGCCTCCGAACAATATTTGGGTGGTTGGCCTGGACTATGGCGTTCTTCGTGACGTAATATGGTACGAGAAGCTTAGACACGGCAAAAATCACCCACCATTCCTTCCAAGTGATTCTAGTGCAGTTCGGAAAGTAAGCGACGGAGACTTCCAGGTATTCTTTGAGAATGGTTCCATCCTTACAGGGAAGTCTGCTGATGCAGGCAGGGAGAAGTTTCAAGGGGCATCAGTTGATCTGATTTGGATTGATGAAGAGTGTGATGAAGCAGTCTTTGATGAATGTTATCAGCGAACTGCGGACTGTGCTGGCCGAATTCTTCTCACGCTTACTCCTCTCGTTGACATCAATAGCGGAGTACGGACTCCTTGGGTCTTCGACCTTTATGAAGAGTTCGTGGCTGGCAAAGCGGATATCCAGTTCTGCCAACTCTCAACTATAAATAGTCCCTATGTTCCCCAAGATGAAAAGGACAAGTTAATTGTTAAATGGGCAGGCGATCCTGAAGAGGGGGCACGACTTTACGGGAGATTTGTCCGCCGAAGCGGTCTTGTCTATCCGCAATGGAGTATTGCTCGACACGTTGTTACAGAGTTCAACATACCACGTCACTGGCAGCGTATCGTATCTATTGACCCTGCTGCGACGGGCGTTACCGCAGCGATTTGGATCGCTGTAAGTGATAATGGTGATCTCTATGGATTCAGAGAGTATTACGAGCGAGATCAAATTGTTTCTGAACACGCTAAAGGCATTATCATGCGATCCGCTGGAGAGCCAATTGATATCTGGCTTCTCGATCCCAAGTGGGGAAGTCAGCGGAATGCTGAAACACATAAAACGGGCGCACAACTCTGGCGAGAAAGTGGAATACCCGTTCGACTTCCAGATGTAGGGGAAGACTATGGACTCAACGTTTCCCGTGAATACATCAACGCCACTGTTACACCTAACAGTCGCCATCCTAAGTTCTATCTCTTTGCAGGGAACCCAAACTTCGAGTTCGAGATAGGCCACTATACTTGGGACACATTCCAAAAGGGAGCGATGAAGGGCTTAGCTAAAGAGAAACCCCGGAAAAGAAACGATCACTTGGTCAATGCATTTCAGTATGCATGTACTCTTAGGCCAAGGGGCAAGAATTCCAAACGTAGAGAGGAAGACTTCTTTACGACGCTGGATAAAAGAAAAATCAATTTGAGTTCATATACTTAGGAGGAACCAAAATGTCAGTAAATGTAGCGAAATTTGTAGTTGAATCCCTACCCGGAGTAGGTGTTGGTCTAGTTGCTGGTGCATTTATTCCAGCCGTGCTACGGAAAGTGAAGGCTGCTATTGTGAAATTAGCCCTCAAGATCGCAGCTAAGGCTGAGGCAGATGCCAAGGCTGTAGAAGCCAAGGTTGTATCGGGTGTCCAAACTGAAGCGAAGAAGCTCTAGCATGTTCCGCAAAGTTTGGGGCTGGCTAAAAAATAGAGCACCAATTACATACGCGCTCGCGTTCTATATATTCATTATGGTTGGCGATTGGGTTTCATCCATGCTATCTCGTGGTATCCCTGGTGTTCGTGAAGGGAATGACTTTGCAGTTGATGCAAATGGTGGCTTTGTACTTCATAAGATGATGATCGTGGATGGCTTAGCTCTATTTGGGCTACTCGCGTGCGCTATTACTACCTATCAAGCCTGTAAAAATTGGTCTCGCGAGGTTGGTAGAGTGTTGATGTGCATTCCTATCATCTATATAGCTTATGATAGGATGCTTTCGGCTGTAATCCCCAATTGGTGCTACGTTCTCCGGCTCCATATTGTTGACAATACTGCTCCTATTTCACAGATACTACGAGTATTGTTAAATAGAGGGCACTAATGGAACCCACATCTAGTGAATGGAAGATAGTCGCCTACTTCGTCCGGCATGGTGCTACTAAACTTAACGATGAAGGCAAGTTTCGTGGCAAACTAGATGCTCCGCTAGATGAAAACGGAAAACTGGATGCCAAGAAGCTCAAAGCTTATTTTCGTGATAAGGAAATCGGTGATGCTTGGGTATCTGATAGCAAGCGAGCCCAAGAGACAGCCGATGAAATACTAGAACAAAAAGGTGTTGTTGCTAGTCCTGATCCAAATCTGAACTCGATTGATGTGGGGAATCTAGCTGGAGAGAAGAAAGCTGACCATAAGGATGATACAAATTACCTCCAAGAGCATCCCGAGGAACCCTTTCCAGGTGGAGAATCTATCAATCAGTTCCGTAGCCGTGTCAGACCAAGGATTGTCCGATCTATTCGGAATGGAATTGATAACGGCGTTCCAAGCATGACAGTTACATCTTCAAGTGTTATCCATGAAGTAGGAAATTTGATTCATGGAGATCACAATATTTGTAAAGTTCGTCCAGGTGGAGTGGCTGGCGTTTATTCGAATGGCGGTCAATTTAAGGCCGTTCCATTGATTAGAGCAGCCAAGGGCGAAGGAGTAGATAAGACTTATGCTTCTTAAGGAGGGCATTATGCCAGAGGAAACAGTTTATACAGGTGCAACTTCAGATGATCTTGATTGTCAAGGACAACACCGATATTTCGCTCTTGAGCCGGTTGGTATTGAGGCCGAGGGCAAGGTTCTAGTCATTTTGGTCTGTACAGCTTGTGGCAAAATCAGGCTTCATGTTGTGCAGGTCACAACTGGCGCTTCACGCATTACGGAGTAAGAAATGGGAGTCCTTCCGAATGAGATTCCCAAGGATCATAATACTGGAGTTCTAATAGCATTGGCTTGTAGTGGTCGCTTAATTACCCCTGAACTCGTAATAGCAATGACCATGCAGCCGATTCCGACACATATGAATCCAGCTTACCTTTGTGTCAAGGGTAAGAAAGTTGAAGAAGCCAGGGAGATTTTAGCTGATACTGCACTTTCAATTCGAGCTAAGTATCTCTGGTTTGTTGATGATGATACAATTCCTCCACCTAATACATGTCGTAGATTGATGTATGTATTAGATAACAATCCAGATGTCATGGTTTGCGGTGGAGTCTATGTTACAAAGAGCGATCCCCCACAACCGGTTGTCTTCCGAGGTATGGGACTTGGCTCTTTCTGGCATTGGAAAGAGGGTGAGATTTTTGAAGTAACAGGCATGGGTGCTGGCTGCATGATGATAAATTGTGAAGTCTTTAAGCACCTTGAAAAGCCCTATTTCCCTTGGGTAGAAGAATACACGAATGAAGCTACCTGCCCAATGAAGTTGATTAGTGAGGATATAGGCTTTTGCAACAAAGTGAGGGCAGCGGGTTTCAAAGTGTTCGCGCATGGTGGTGTTCTCTGCGATCACTTCGATTGTACGACAGGCGAGACTTATCGCCTGTTGGAAGATTCATATCCTCTCAAAAAGGATATCAGTTCTGTTGTTCCTCCACTGGAACAGCAAAAATCCACAAAAGAATAAAGGATAAAACATGGCAACAACTTCGATTTCTCTTTCTTATATTGGTCAAGGTCCCTCTGCTGGTGGGCAAAATATTGCTGATCAGACTAGTGGCCCAAAGGCCAAGACTCTTTACGGATATGGCGCTCTAGTTGCTACATCCGGCACATGGGCATCTCAGACGAGCTGCCCGATTAACTGGATTGATGGTGTACAGTCACTTGGTAAGGTAGTTGTACTAAATCTTCAGTCAGTTGATGTGACTGATGGTACATACACGACTTACCATAGCACTGGCCCTGACAGTTCAGTTCCAGTTGGCACAACTGTTACGATTGCTGGCTTCTCAACTGGGGCTAACAATGGTTCTTTCGTTGTTCATGCTGTCACGAGTTCAACAATCGTAGTCGTAAGTGCGGCTGGTGTTGCAGAAATCAATCCAGCAGCTACTTGCACCTTTACGGTTGGTGGCGTTCCAACGTTCGTGAATCTCTTCTACGCAGGTTCAAATGGTGATTCAGCTACAGCAGCGGCTTCCTTTGCAACAGGTGCAAACATTATAGTTCCGAGCGCAGTCAGTTCTACTGGTTGCACGGCTAACTATAAGAGCCTTGCTACATCGGGTGTTTCTGTTACTATTGGGGCGATTATTGCCTTTTCAAGTTAATCTGGATAACATAGGAGAAAACGACTATGCTATTTAGAGATGAAAATCCAATCCTTGGCCCTTCAACCGTAATTGACTGGACACACAAATCTTTGATTACACAGGCAGTTTATCATGCCGGTGTGACGGATACTGTGCTTCTCTGCAATTATGCCGCTGGCAACCAAGCTATCATTCTTCCTTCCACAAACGTTCCTGTTGGTAAAGTTTTTGTCATCAAACTTGCCGGAGCTGGGTCTCCTGTAAACGTCACTGTAGACAATGGTGCCAACATTGATGCACTCAGTGGTGGACAACTTCAACTCTGGACAGTGCCATCAACTACTGCAAACGGTTCATATTCTGCCCTTCAATGGGATGGAACCCAGTATTGGATAGTTGGATAAACAATCTTCGCTTTGAGGGGCTGAGCGTATCAGCCCCCACATTTTCTAGGAGGATTTGATGACGAGGGAACAGTTAGAAAAGAAACTTGAACAGTACACAGCGCAACTAGAGCAACTGAAAGCTAATGCAAACGCCCTTCAAGGTGCTATTCAAGCTATTCAAAGTCTTATAACCGATCTCGACCAGGAAACCAAACCTGAAGAAAAGGTGTAAAATGGGAGAATTTCGCGGTGAAAAATTAGTTACCGTGGCAATTAAGAACGTCCAGCCTGCTGTAAAAGGCTCTACTGTACTTGCATCGGGTGTAACTCTTACTGATGGGGATGTGGTGCTCTTCACATATGATGACTATCTTAACGTCCCACATGCTGTAGTGGTTAACTCTGGCAATGCGCTTGCTGTTCGATCATAATTAGCACCACCTATAATGGGTCCTAATGTCCATACTACTCCCAGTTCTAGCTAGTGTCTTCTTTAGTCTTGCAGCTTTTGATGGCTGGCTAACTCGTCGAAGGATGCATCTCTTCAATGTAGATATTGAACTTAACCGAGTTATTCACTATCTATGCAAAGTCTGTGGGATCGAACTGGGTATTATGCTTGGACTCATGCTTCCAGCAGCCTGTCTAACCTATCTCTTCTACAAGCTTAACTTTACAGTCGGCTTTGCACTTCTAGTCGGCTTCAGAATCAAGCTTTTCATCAATCAGCTTCAAAGTTTCAAACTGGAGAAATTGATTTTAGCTCAGTTAGGGGGCCGTGGCGCTCCACCCTCCAGCGCCGAAAATGCGGGATCGCAACCCGACAACTCAAAAACGGCCCCCAAAATTTCGCCGGAGGATAAATAATGATCTTTTCTGCTGAAGATAGAGCTAAACTAGTAGCTGAAGTCTTCGACAAGGATAAAGTAGTTCTCATATGCTCGAAGCACAAGTGGGCATATGGCACCAAGCGACCGCCTGTATTTGGCTGTAAAAAATGCCAAATGGCCTCGTTTATGGGACTTATGTGCAATATTCCTCCTGCTCGACGATTGGAAGTTCTTGAGATGCTTGAATATAGCGTCCATCATCTTGTTGAAGCTGAGGAAAACGGCACGATCAATGATATTATTTTGAATAAACATCCAAAGGTTACTGTCGAAAAAGGATAAGTACATGGCACGTTTTGCAAATATTCTCATTCCTGCAAGTGAAGGAACCGCGAGGGTGGCGGTTAGTGCGAATTCTACTTCAGCTAAATTGCAGTTAGGAGCCAATCGTATCTTTGTAATCAATTCAGACCATGATGTTAACATTACGTTTGGTGCGAATGCTACGATTACAACTCCTGATGCTACAGCTTATCGAATTCCCGCAAATCAGCAAACAACCTTCGATTTAGGTTCAGCTAGCGACACTATTGAACTTTTCAATCCCTCGCTTACACTAACGGCAAATGTCTTTATTCAATTGCTTTCAGTACAATAAAAAGGAAATAGTATGTCTCGATATGCTTCGATTTTGATTCCTGCGAGTAGTCCTTGTGTCAACATCCCTGGACTTGCCTATCATACGGTTTCATCCCCTGTTACAACCTTGGGATATCACTGTATCTTTGTTATCAACTCAGATCAAGATATTTCTATAACATTCGGAGCAGCGGCCTCGATTGCGACACCAACTGCGACCTCCTATCGCATTCCAGCCAACCAGCAAACAACTTTTGATCTGGGGGCAGCGAGTGATTCTTTGTTGATCTTTAACAATGCAGCAACTTCAGTAGCCGCAAATATTTGGATTC
>Ga0187881_10000640_pt1 | contig 40902 bp, 31 predicted proteins | sample June2016WEW_19_1_2_FD_133017 | JGI IMG/M metagenome (GOLD analysis project Ga0187881, IMG submission 133017) | Peatland microbial communities from SPRUCE experiment site at the Marcell Experimental Forest, Minnesota, USA - June2016WEW_19_100 | ecosystem: Environmental > Terrestrial > Soil >... | reverse complement strand
TTGGCCCCGGTTTTATAGATAGCCAAATCATTGGTGCCGACCCAGTAATTGCCCTGTTTCTTACCATCTGCATCGCCACGGCACTGTCTCGGATAACCCCAGCATTGCGGTTTGCCCTGGGTAGCCCAGTTGGCATAAAACGCGCTTGTTGCCTTAACCGGGTAGCTGACTACGCTAAGAGTTACCGCGCTGCATGTTTGTGTTCCGGCAACCGGACTCTGAGCATAAACATTACCTACCGCTGTAACGTTATTGGGACCGCCCCATCTGTTAACATCTGGTAGCTGAATGGTGAAACCGGCATTGGTAAGAGCTGTAACAGCAGCCGCTCGTGTCATACCGACAACGTTCGGCTCAGTCGGAGCAATGCCATAAGTGTAGTTGAGCTGGGTAGACAAACTTATGCAGTTCTGGTCATTGGTGATAACCTTACCCAGATTGGCGCAGTTAACAACTCCTACGCCGTTGATGTTGGTAAACCCTTGACCTGGACTTGGACCCCACACTGCAAGTGCGGCTGCTTGTGTCTGGCCAACCTCGTTCGTGGGGGTGGTGCAGAGCACCGGGAAACAAACATCAACCTCTGTCGACGGATTTAGATTTGTACTTGCCGCCGGTATGGTGCCGTTTGAATCTTTGCTAACAATACCGCCACGCAACGCGTCCGCAGAAACTGTCAAGTGTGCCGTACCAGCGAATCCATAGGCATTGATATCAACCCTGAACAAGGTGCCTGACTTGGCCGGCATATTGACGTCTCCGGCTCCCAGATAACCCAGCTCGGCTATAATTGTGCTAAAGCCGATACCGGTGTTTGTTGTGCCTGGATCAGCCCACGGCGGTGTCGGGTTGTAGTTCGCGTTCATCCAGTTAGGCCCGTTGTTTGGGTCTATCGGGTTAATGAACTGACGGAATCTACCAGGAAATATCCCGTAACCGTTATTTGTACCGTTGTTTTCGCCGACTTTGAAGCTACGGATGTTCCAAAAGTTGCAGTTACTATCCATGGTCATATCAAGAGCAAACGCCCTGACATTGGGGTCGCTAGAAGCATCATTATAATCGACCCTGATAGTCGCTGACCTATTGCCGTCAGCCTGCGAAATCGTATACCACGTTCCTTCATTAACGGCGTTGATTGTAACGGTCGCCATTACCGGTGAAACCGCTAACAGCATCGCAACAATCAGTAAAGCTTTCTTCATAAAAACCTTCCTTTCTTTCCTTCCCTGCGGAGCCACACGCCCCACAGCGTTTTGGTTTTCCCTGCTGAAAAACAATCTCGCATAACTACGCTCGCTCATTAATTTCAATCTGACAATCTACTTTATCTGAGCTTGGCTACTCGGCCGGCAGGACAGCCGAAAGAAAAAGAGAAAATAGAAACTACTTATTCACTCCTCCGTTGACTCCTTTCTGCCATAAAAGGCGTAATTGTGCGAATTCAACTACTATGCACAAGGTTACTATTAGTGAAAGTCAAGTGTATATTAACACAGAAAACCGTGTTTAGTCAAGTGTTTTTTCCATTAAAATGCCATAAAACTTCAATTAAGCGTCCGATAACGACTCAACACCCCATAAAAACCCCATTTGTAACGCTAACCTCTGTTTTGACAAGAACTTAGGTAATTGGCAATATAGGCAAAGTCGGTTATATAGGGCATTTTTTTGGGCATGCCTTTTCAGTGCTGGTAAATAAAATTTGGCGAATTTACATATTTTTAAGAATCCGCCTGTTGTTTGCTGCGCCATCAGCGATTTTTACTTCTTCCTTTTTGCTTTTTACTTTTTCATTTGTTTGTTATCCTTCTGCTATGCTTGGTTTACTAAAAGGCCGACTGGTCCCTGTTAGAGTCATTCTCCTGATAGCGATGTTGTCGCTTGTCCTCATCGGGATTACGACCATTTATGCAATCGGGCATCCGGCAGGAACCCAAGCTGAAATAACAGATTCGCCGGACCAACCGGCGCCTCAATCAACAGAGCAATCAGGAGAGATTGCCGGTTTGTGGAAAAAACAGGTTGCCTTCGCGGGCCTGGGGTTAGGCGCGTTAATCCTTGTCAATCTTGTTAATTGCCGGCGGCTCGGCGAGGCCGGCTACTGGATTTACGCGGGAGTGCTGCTGCTGCTTGCTGCGCTGCTGATTTCAAGATACGTTGTGGAGCTGCCCTTCGCGCCGGAAACCAAAGGCGCATTTCGGTGGATAAAAATATCAATAGCGGGATTCGAGCTGCCGAGCATCCAGCCCTCGGAGATATGCAAACCCGCGTATATCATCGCCCTGGCGTGGTATCTGCGATACCGCAGCAATTACCGAAGATTCAGCGCGCTGGTCGGGCCTTTCGTGCTGACGCTTTTGCCGATGGTGCTGATTCTGCTTGAGCCGGATTTGGGGACAGTGCTTTTGATGATGCCGGTGTTTCTCACTATGCTGTTTATCGCGGGGGCAAAAGTCAGGCATCTTGCACTTGTTTTATTTATCGCTTTACTAATCAGCCCTATTATGTGGCTCAAAATGCAGCCCTATCAACGGCTGCGTATAAGCAGCGTTCTGCTGCAAAGCGAATGGCTTCGCCAAAAGGCCGAACAGCACCCGGCGCTCGGCAGTTTATTAGTCGGGGGGACATTCTCATCCAAAAAATGGAAGGAAAACTGGGGCTATCACCTTATAAGGTCGAAATACGCAATCGCATCGGGCGGTGCAACCGGCTACGGCTTCGGCAAGGGGCCTTTCGTAAAATACGACTTCCTGCCAGAAAGACACAACGACTTTATCTTTTCCATTATCGCGCATCAGTGGGGTTTTGTCGGGTGCGTCGGGGTTCTTGTGCTATACATAATATTGCTGGTGTGCGGACTGGAAATCGCGGGCGAGACAACCGACCCGTTTGGCCGGCTGCTGGCCGCCGGAATAGTATCTATGTTCGCGATTCAGCTTATTGTCAATATGGCGATGACGCTGGGGCTTACGCCTATTACGGGAATTACGCTGCCGTTCATAAGTTACGGCGGGTCGAGTTTGGCATTCAGCATGCTTTGCGTGGGGCTTCTCAATAACGTGGGCCGATGGCGGCCTTTTACCGTCGCGCCGAGACGATAAGACCGTGACTTGTGTCTCGTTACCCGCAATTTCGAGCGACGAGTCACGAGCGACGAGAAACGAAATCGCCGCGAAGCTCAGCGATTTCCGGGGAACCAAGCAGCCAGGCCATGCCCACAAAAACGAACGTACCTGCCGGCACACAGGCAACAACAACAATCCAGTTTCGCATATCTCTCATAAGCCACATCAGCAGATAAATGACCGCCGACATTACAGCCGAAGCGATAATGCCGCGAATGACGCTCGCGAGAATCTTTCTGCCCCCGAATAACCCGAGGCGTTTACGCAGCAGGTAAACAAGAACGACAGCGTTAATCGCGAAAGTAATCGTAGTGGACAGCCCAAATGCGCCGGCGCCGAGCCATGGTATCCATATCATTGTAATGAGCATCAGCAGATTAACCACTACAAGAACACATGAAACTCTCAAGGGCGTTGTAGTATCTTTCATCGAATAAAACGCGCGGGCAAGAATCTGGTAGCTGCAATAAGCCCACATACCGAGAACATACATCTGCAAAACGAAAGCCGCCTGTGCCGCGTCTGCCGGGCTGAAATTGCGGCGGGCATATATGACCTTCACAATCGGCTCAGCCAAAATATACAGGCCCACCCCTGTGGCGATGCCTTCCATAAGAGCAAGTCGCAAAGCCCGGTTAATGCTGTCACGCAGATTTACAATGTCGTTGCGGGCGGCGTAACGGGTCAGCAGCGGAAAAACCGCCACGCCAAGCGAAATCGCCAATACCCCCATCGGGAACTGATATAGCGCACGAGCGGCGTTCACGCGAGTTATAACCCCCGGCGTAAGCGGCTTGTGAAGCACCCACCCGATTATGTTTATATCCGGAGCCGCAGCGGTAGCGGTAAGGTTCCAGGAAATTATCGTCGCCAGAAGTTCCGAAATTTGCAGAAACCCAAGTCCCAAAAGCACCGGCATAAGCAGCTTGATTATCGGGACGATACCCGGCTCAACCGGCGTCAGACGCAGGCGAACCGAAAAGCCGCTTTTGCGCAACAGCCATAAAACCGCGATAAGCTGAATAAGTCCCGCTATTATCACGCTGAAGGCAACAATCACAAGCTGGCCCGGCAGATTGCCCTTTAGCATCGGGGCAATCCACCACGCGGCTACGATTCCTACTATATTGAATATGATTGGCGCAGCGGCGGGAAAGGCAAAGTGTCCGCGACAGTTCAGAGCCGCCGAGCCAAGGGCAAGCAGGCACACCGTAACCATATACGGGAACATAATCGTCGCCATCATCATCAGAAATTGCCTGTCAGACGACCCCGGCAGCAAAGCGACGACCACAAAAACTATCTCCACCAAAAGCATAACGGCCAGCAGGAACACCGCCAGAAGTGCCATCGCGTTGGCTAATAGTTTAGAGGCCTTTTCAAATCCGTCTTTTTCGACGGTATCAGTGAAGACGGGCACAAACGCCGACGACAACGCCCCCTCCCCAAACAGCCGGCGGAAAAGATTAGGTATTTGAAACGCCAGGCCGTATGCGTCCGTCAGGCGGTTGGCGCCAAGCGATGTTACGCCCATATCGCGGAAAAGACCAAAAACACGGGAAACAAGCGTTATGCCCGCCACTACCTTGGCTGAACTGAAAAAATGCTCACGCTCACGGTGAGCTTCCTTATGCTCCTGGCGAGTTTTTTCGCTCATAGGGACGAATTATACTCCAATCGCAAATTACTTCAAAAAGGTCTTCAACTCAACATCGGCAAACCGACGCACTGAAGCCCCATAAATAATTGAATAATAACTTTAAGAACCGCACTACGCCGGCATTCAACCCGTATATGCCTCAAAATATTGAATTCAGGGCCAAAACATAACACCTAAAGCAATAAGCCGAATTACCCGAAGTATTGGGTAACGAGTGATATCTATGTTTATGTACGGACGGTAGATGCGAACATTTGGCATTAGAAGAATTGCGGTGATTTTGACGGTAGTTCTGGTGTTGTCCGGCTCGGTATCAGCTATAGAGCCGAACGATTCCGAACCCAATGCGCCCGCTCGAAGAATGCACCCAAAAACGGAGAAAATGCTGTATGCGCCGATGCCTGAAAAACTCTTTTCACCTTCGGTAAGTCAGTTGTTTTACGAAATGGCCTACGATATATCGCACAGGGATAACATGACCGATTCCCAGGCGGAGCAGGCCGTTGCGCTGCTTAATGCCGCGATGGAGATGGACTCCAGCGCCGGTTTCGCCACAGCCGATATGCTTGAAATACTGTCTCGGCCCGGCCCACAACGTCATTTACAAATGCTGTATGACACCCTCATCAAATACACCGATAAAAACGCCGATTCATTGGTCGCTACAAACGCCGCCAAATACCTGCTTAACCAGCTCGATTCCCGCGAGCAGCGAGAAACACTGCTTAGGCGAATGATTCAGGATATAGGCAAGTCCAACCTTTCCGTCAGGTCCGAACTTGCCACGTTGCTGGGTCTTTTGCTGGCCGAGAAGGCCGACAACACAGACGCCTTCAAGGCAATGGCTTTGGCCTACAACTGGGACAAATACAATCAGCTTGCTTTTGAAAAGCTCGTTGAGCTGGCGCCCGACCAGATAAACCCCGTATTGAATCTTGAATACCTTCGTCTTAAACTTCGGAAAAACCCGCTCGACCTCGGAGCCGCCATTGCTCTTGCGCAATATTCACAAAAAACACAGCTTTATGACACGGCAGCCAGCAACTATCAGTATTGTGCTGATTTGTTCCAGTTCCTGTATCCCGGTCAGAATGTCCCCACCGCCATTTACATTGACTGGATGACATGTTACTATAATACCCCGCGAGGCAAGCCAAAATGCCTGCAGTTAGCAGAGCAATTCCGCAAACAGGGGCGGTTCAACCTTCAAATAGAAGTCATTGCCGCCAAGGCCGCCGCAAAGACAGGCGACACTGAAACAGCTAGCCGAATCATCGAAACAGCCGAACAGAAAGCGATACAGGCCACCGGAGAATCAATTGATTACAAATCGCTTGCCTGGTTCTACTGCTTCATTCGAAAAAACGCGGAAAAAGCCGTTGACTACGCCAACAAGGCGTACGCCGCCGAGCCGAATTCACCTGCCGCCGCCGGCCTGCTTGCCTGCGCCATGGTCGATAGTAACCAGCTCGACTCCGCCAAACCGCTCTTTGAAAACTTCCCGCAGACACAGTTCGCCGACTTCGCAAAAGCCAGGTTCGATCTCGCAAAAGGGCAGAAACAACCAGCACTCGATTCAATGCGGGCAGCAATCGACAAAGACCCCGGTTCAATCGTGGCTGAACAGACCCTTATGCTGCTCGACGAGCAAAAATCGGAATATATCCCAATATATGACACAAACGTAATAATGACGGCATTTAAACAATCTGTCGGTGAGCAAACTATACCTGAATTCCTAAGCCCCAGCAGGATGCTGTCGTTCCAGCTTAATATCCGCGGCAACAGGTTCGCCTACGGCAGCGACTTCACGGGTGCGATAACCATCACAAACAACTGGTATGAGCCAGTTGTTATCTCCGAAGACGGGTTTTGCAAAGGCCGCATATTAATAGACGCCAATGTTACCGGCGACATCAGCAGGCGATACGAAAAAATCGTGCTTACCACAACAAGACCATCGCAGCCCATCGAACCGGGGCGCAGCGTTACCGTCCCCGTCCGACTCTATGCCGGGCCGCTAAAACAACTGCTTATAAGCCACCCCCAGGCCTCGCTGAACATCCGATTCACCGCCTACTTAGACCCGGTTACAACTACCGACGGTAATATGATAAGCGCGATACCCGGCATAATGCCCGTAACGGCTAATATCGAACGCCCCAGGACAGAAATTACCCAGGATTACCTGCAAAACCGCTTCAATTCGCTTTCGCAGGACAAGCAAAGCCCAAAAATCAAAGCTGCACAGCTCTTCGCGGGGTTACTGATGGAAAGCCGGAAAATGGCAAACAGCCCCTCCAACCCCGCTGGGGACAGGCAGGCATCTTACAAATTCATATCCACCGACTGGATGAACACAATGCTTGAATCAGCGCTGGCCCAGTGCTTGACCGACAGCGACTGGGTGGTCCGAACTCACAGTATGGCTGCGATTGCAGAACTGCCGCTGGACTACAAACTGACCAACGCGGTCGCTGCGGGACTAAACGACCAGCACTGGCCCTCGCGTATGACGGCCGTCTGGTTATTGGCACAAAAACAACAGGACTACAACTTCACAAAGGTCCTCGATCATATCGCCCAGTATGATGACAAGGATTTCGTTCGTAATATGGCTATCGCCTTTGGCGGCAAAGCAGCACTGCCCAAACAAAACACTGAAGAAGAACCCCTCTCTGACCTGTTAAAAAAGGACCCCAACGCCGACAGCAACAATATTTTTGCGTTACCTCCCAACCAATAGTGGCCGATTGCCCTGCCCCCCTCTAAAATCCTGTAAAATTTCAAAGAATTTACTTTGTATTGCGAGACCAATTTTGTAACATTTCGACCATCGTATTCGTATATACTTTTTTGATAGTCATATTTTGGGGTGTGTTTTTGGAAAGGGTATTGAAATGCCGGCACAAGTTGACAAAGAAAAATGCACTGGTTGCGAATCCTGCGTCGAGGAATGCCCCAGTGAGGCAATCTCGATGGAAGACGGAAAAGCAAAGGTAAATCCGGAGGCCTGTATCGACTGCGGCGTATGCGTCGATGCCTGCCCGGAACAGGCAATCAGTATGCAGTAAGCATGCGGTTGGCCCCATCGTCTAGGCCGGTCCAGGACACCGGGTTTTCAACCCGGCGACAGGGGTTCAAATCCCCTTGGGGCTATTTTTTTGCGTAGCGAAAAATAGAGCGGGTGAGCAATAGATAGTTGAAAGTAGAAAACCTATCTGCGAACCTGCGGTCTCCTGTTCAACTCCTCCCCTGCTCAAAAACAAACTCGCAAAATTGCGGATTTATACCTCATCCGCCCTGTTTTCCATGTAAGGCATTTACCGCGTTGCAGGTTTTTATCGCGACCAATATATATGTAATAAAATGGCCGATGCCTGCCGCGGACGCAATAGATACGAGCACCCACGAGGCAAGAGAATAGCCCTCAAAAGCCCTGCTTATAAGACCAGTGAATGGAAATACGCATATCATAGGAACCGTTACGAACATCGCGGTCGCCATAAACAAAACCGCGTATATCAGAAACAGCGTCATCGGCAACCTCCCGGCCCTTATCGAACGCCGAATTATAAACGAGTTGTAATCCTCCGTGAATCCCGTTAGCATTAACAATGCCCAGTAAATATTGAAAACCGGGATGAATAAAAATCCGACTGCCCTGCCGGGCGAGATGGACGGCTGGCTGTCCTTAATGGCTGCCCACATTTTGTAAAACAGCACAAGCTCGATTGCCACGCTACATACGAGGAAAACATCCGCAGCCGTAAAGGTCGCAATCAACGTTGACTTGGCCCCTTTTTGTATAGCCAGAACAAGGCCTAACGCCCCCAAAATTCCCGCGATAATCCGCACGACCATCCAGCAATATACAAACACTGTTTTTGATAACGCCGCTTTTGACGCTTCTTTTGATGGTATTCTTGATTCGGGCCGTTCTTGCTTTGCCGGCTGAGCACTTATTACGGGAGGTGTTATGGACGCCGGGCTTTTTACCTGGGGCGATATTGGCTCAGGACTTTTTACAGGCGGGGCTACGGGCGCCTGTGGTTCTGCAGGGGCTGTGATTTTCACGGGAGGCGCAACAGGTTCGGGACTCTTTATGGGTGGCTTCGCGACCACTGGCGTTTCTATGAATGGCTCAATAGTAAAGGGCTTGAGGCATTTGGGGCATTTCGCCTGTTTGCCGACGTTTGTCTCATTCACATTGAACTTTGATTTGCAATTAGGACACTGTGTTTTCATAGAATAAGCCCTTTATTTCCTGCCTTCCTTTGCCGGCAACTCCTTCCGTAGTTTGATTTAATGACCGGAGACTATTCTACCATATTTTAAACCGACCCAAATAGGTTTTACCCGATTTTTCTTTGACCGTCACCGGCAAATAAGGTATAATCAAATTTACCTTAGCGAAGGCCAAGGCAAAGAAGGAGAAGTGTATGAAAAGCAAAACGCGTCTAAAATCCACCCCAATCGCTATTATGGCAATGGTGTTATTTCTAAGCCAAACAGCTATCGCTGATTATAATTACGGCGAGGCGCTCCAGAAGTCGATTTACTTCTATATGCAGCAGCGCTGCGGCCCCCTGCCGGCTGATAACCCTGTGATATGGCGGGCCGACTCATGCCTGAACGACGGGGCTGATGTCGGGCAGAATTTGACCGGCGGCTATCTGGATGCCGGCGACAACGTGAAGTTCGGCCTGCCCATGGCTTCAACGGTGGCGACACTGAGCTGGGGTCTTTACGAATATCGAAACGCCTTCGCCAACGCAGGCCAGCTGGATAAAGTCCTCGACGATATCAAGTGGGGCACCGATTACTTCATCAAATGCCACACCGATACAAATGAATTCTATTATCAGGTCGGCGCCGGAAGCGCCGACCACGCATGGTGGGGCCCCGTTGAGGTAATTGAAGAGGTAATGACCCGGCCATCTTACAAGGTTACAGCCGCATCGCCCGGTTCGTGTGTTGTCGGCGGAACAGCCGCGGCCCTTGCGTCTGCCTCCATAGTTTTCAAGCCGACCGACCCAGACTATGCTTCCTTATGTCTGACCCAAGCCCAGCAGCTATTCGACTTCGCCTACACCACCCAAAGCGATTCCGGCTACACGGCCGCCAACGGATTTTATAATTCCTACAGCGGATACTGGGATGAGCTTTCGGCCGCCGCCGCCTGGCTTTACTTAGCCACCAACGACGCAAACTACCTGAATAAGGCAGAGTCCTGTGCGACCCACTGGGGCATGGAAGGACAAACTGGCTACTGGGGCTATAAGTGGACCCATTCCTGGGACGATATGCATTATATGGCGCAAATCCTGCTGGCGCGGGCTACCGGCAAGCAAATCTACATCGATTCCATCGAACGCAACCTCGACTACTGGATGCCCGGCGGAGGCATCACTTACACTCCCGGCGGGCTGGCCTGGCTGGACTCGTGGGCTTCGCTGCGTTATGCCGCCAATGCGTCGCTCATAGCGTTTGTATGGGCTGACGACAGCCATGGTAATGCGGCAAAGAAAACCGGCTACAGAAACTTTGCGGTAAGACAGATTAAATACATTCTCGGAGACAATCCTCGCGCCGGCAGTTACATTATCGGCTTCGGCGCCAACTATCCTCAGTACCCGCACCACAGGACCGCACACGGCTCATGGGCCAATAGCATAGACACACCGAGCCAAACCAGGCACGTGCTTCAAGGCGCTATGGTCGGCGGCCCCGACAGCAGCGACAACTATCAGGACGTCAGAAGCAATTATACAGAGAACGAGGTGGCCTGCGATTATGATGCGGCTTTGGTGGGTGCGCTGGCCAAAATGTACTCACTATACGGCGGGACTCCCATCTCAGGTTTTCCCAGAACGAGCGACTTCGCAAAAGACCAGTACCCATACACCGAGTACTTTGCCAACGCCAAGATAAATTCTTCGGGGCCTGTTTATACGGAGTGGAGTGTTGACCTCACCAACCACTCGGCCTGGCCTGCACGCGCGACCGACAAGCTATCATACCGGTATTTCTTCGACCTGACGGAAGCATTCAACGCGGGCTACACCATAAATAATATAACGGTAACGAAGAATTATTCAGAGGTGCCGGCAACAGTCTCCGGTCCAACGCATTTGAGAGATAACATTTACTATGTTACGGTAGATTATACGGGAAGCGTAATCTTTCCCGGCGGGCAATCAGAATCCGCCAGAGAAACACAGGTCCGCATAGCCCTTCCGAATAACGCTCCCGCTGCCGCATGGGACCCGAACAACGACTGGTCGTATCAGGGTCTTACCACGACGGCCGCCCAGACCAGCTACATTCCGGTTTATGACAACGGCGTTCGCATCTACGGGCAGGAACCCGGGCCAATCCTGCCGCCTGTTTCTATCGCCGGCTATATTAAAAACGAATGCAACGTGCCGATAGTAGGCGTGCTGGTTGCCACCAACAACGGCGGACAATACACAACCGACATAAACGGCTTCTACACCTTCTCAGTGGACAGCAACTGGTCAGGAACGATAACGCCGAGCAAGAAACATTACACATTTGAGCCAAACCAGATGATTTACGTTAACGTGGCGGCCAACGCGCAGGACCAGAATTACACTGCCGACAATATTTACGACCTCGACTGCGACGGGGTAATTGGCCTGGGCGACTTCGCCGTGATGGCCGACTACTGGCTCGCGACCGGCCCCGGAATACCAGCCGACCTGTTTGCCGACCAAATAGTGAACTTCCTTGATTTCGCAAAACTCGCATCCGCCTCGACAAACAATCTGCCGAGCGTTTCTATAATTTCGCCGGCCGACGGCGCCGATTTTAACGCCCCCGCGACCGTTACCATAAATGCCACGGCGTCTGACAGCGACGGCACCGTGAGCAAGGTCGATTTTTATCAGGGTTCAGCATTACTGGGGACAGATACAACTGCGCCTTATTCCTATACCTGGAATAACGTTACCGACGGCAACTATATTCTGACCGCCAAAGCAACAGATGACGAAGGAGCCGTAACCACCTCTTCAGCGGTCAATATAACGGTGAACATAACAACCGGCTGCACCTGCATTGCAGGATGTTCCACAAGAACCGTCATAGTGCCGGATTTCGTCAAGGAGGGAGCGGGCGAGTTCTGCTGGGAAGCAACCTCGCTTGGTACTTACATAAACTCATGGAGCATGGACAGATTAAATATAAACGGAACTGACTACACGAATACGTATGTATTTACCTCCGGCATTCCTAAAATCGACGGCAAATACTACATTTACTACAAAGGGTCTTACGGCTGGAGCCATTTTGAGGCCAAGAATTGATGAGAAGAAAACGCTGAAAGAAACATTCTGAATTGTTTTTTTACTGCCGATTTGATGTCTTCCGGCAAGTTCAGGCCATCTTTGACAGGCCGTCGAAACAGATTTGCGACCAGGTTTCCATAGTATCGCGGACATCCTGCAATTCGGGAATACTCATAAAGCCCATCTGAGTTATCATTTGTTCTTTTCTATTCACCTTCGGCTCATCAAGAGTCCACAAATGAACGATTCCGAGATGCACCTGGCCAACCTCATTTGAATCGTCATTGAGAAGTGCGACAACTTTATCCTTGTATTTTGTCTCTATTGAAACTTCTTCGGCCACTTCTCGCTGGACAGCGGCAAGATAGGTATCGTAAAAATTGCCGAAAAGAGGCATATCATCGGTCGGATTTATGTGGCCTCCGATGCCGAGAGAGCGTTTGGCGACAAGACGGGTTTCGCCCGCGCGTTTGCCGCGGACGTAGCTGAGATATTTACCCCCACAGGTCATAATCACATAAGGAATGAGCTGCTTAAAGGAGGGGTCTTTTTCGGCTTGCGGCCGGGGCATAAAACGCGGAACGCCGGGGGCAAAAAGTTTATCGAGATACTTTTGTGTATCCATCGCAAGGCCGTTAAACACACCTGCGCTTTCAAAAATCTTCCGCTGAACTACCAATACCTTTTCGTCCTGTGCCATTACCTCACTCCAAATTGAGAATTAAGAATTTAGAATTCAGAAACAAAAATTACTCGACCCCTTCTCAATTCATAATTCGCTGTGCTCTGCGTTGAGAAATTCTTGTTACACTGCCATACCGGAAATTTCGGTTTCGAAGACCATTGTGTCGTTGACCATTCCCTGGATATAGGCGTCGTATTTGCGACCGGGACGGAATTTAGTTATTTTGCCCAGGAGCAACAGCCGCTGGCCCGGCAGGACAGTCGCACGGAACTTAGCCGAGTCGATACTGGCAAAGCCGATGAAGCAGTTCTCGCCCAGAACATGCCTGACGAAGTAACTAAGCAACTGGGCAGCCGACTCAATCATAATCACGCCCGGCATCAGGGGTCTTCCCGGTATGTGGCCGCGAATCCAGAACTCCTTGTCGGTCACGTCCTTGTAGCCGAGCACAAGCATATTTGGCTTGTCATACCAGAGCACGCCGTCGAGCTGCTGCATCTCGTAATTCTGGGGATTGACCTTGAGGATGTCATCCCTGTTAAAAACCGGCTTGCCCGCGAGATTTATTTTCGATAAATCAAATAATAGCGGCGGAGGCATTATTTATCCCTGAAAATGGGGACTTGGCGCAATTGCTGTCTCTCACTCGGCTAAGCTCCACGGCTATCCGTGTCAGCGAGCCGATATAAGCCAAATCCAGCGTCCAAAATGTGCCTGTTAATACCTACTGTGTTGTTCTGATTTCCAGAACTTTATTGCGAACAAGCTGGGCCGCCTGCTTGATACTCTGCATCTGCTTGCGAACCCGCGTCCCTGCGGCCTTGTTTCCGCCCTCGGCCTTGCTGATGTCTGCTTCAATTTCCGCTACCAGTACTTTCAAATTTTCGTACTCTTGCATCGATGTGCCTCCACTTTAAGAGGGTTAACGTTCCTTGTTTTCCAAGCTGATGACTGAAACTTATACTATACAAAACCGTCTTGTCAAAGGAAAATCGGCGTTTTTTTCAAAAAAACCGCTATCCCCCAAACCCTCTAATGACCTAATTTTTGGGTCAACGCCGCGATTCTTTTGCCCCAGCGTGCGCAAAGCTTCTCAACCCTCTGGTCGGGTTTGCCTATCGAAACCGGCCCGTAGTGGTCGCCCTGCGGGTCGCCCTGGATTACCATACCGCTGATAATCATTGCCTGAAGAATACCCAGAATCGTTGTTTCATTGCCCCCGCCGATATTGGCAGCGCTGGTAAAGGCCGCACCGACTTTGCCATCCAATTGGCCGTGCTTGACCACGGCGTCGTCAATGAGTTGCTTGACCTGTGCCGCCATACCGCCGTAATAGGTAGGCGAACCAATCACTATCGCGTCGTATTTGAGCAGGTCGTCAACTTTTACTTTGGCGATTTCTTTGCAATCCGTCTCCAATCCGCCTTCGTTCATCGCCTTGGTTATCATTTCCGCCATCTGTTTTGTATTGCCGCTTCTCGAATAATAAATCACTATTCCCTTCGCCATTCGCTATTCCCTTTCAAATTTCTTCCCCCCTTGTCATTCCCGCGCAAGCGGGAATCCAGTTTATTTCTTTTTCAACGGTATTATTTCCGGCTGGCCGAAGCCATCTGGAATTGTAAACTCAAAGACCTTTTCGTCAATCGCCTCATTGGCCTTCGGCTTAATAAAACTAATCTCGTAAATATCGCCCTCGGTGGAAACCGCCGATATTTTCGCCGGCAGCATCAATTGCTTATCAATCCAGACCTCGACTGATTTGTAATCATCCTTGTATTGCGAGTCGGATTTGACCTTCAAATGAAGGTGTGTCGGGCCGTTCGGTTCATCAACAAGGTTAATGTCAAACTGCTGCTGTAAATCTTCCGTCTTATCGAAACCAATCAGGGGGAAATTCCTCTTGGCCAGTTCAAACGCATCAATCTGTTCATTGGCCTCAGCCAACTGCCTCTTCTGCACCTGCTTAATCTGGTAATCGATATGCGTCAGCCATCGGCCATCGAAGATATACTGTTCGCCGTATTTCTGCTTAGGGTTTTCATCCTGTGTCAGCGTATCGAAGTTGATTCTCAGTTTCGAGCCATTACCGAAGCGGGCGTAATACAGGTTGCCCGTTCGTAGCGTTTTTGATTCGAGCAGGGGCTGGCTGAAAAGGTAATTTACTTCGCATTGATACGACCGCAACTGGCTTGTCTTTTGCTTAAGACCGTCCAGAACGCTCGATACATAATTCGCGTCAGGCGTCGATTGCTCGGCGCAAGACGCCAAATTACACAATCCAACCATTATTAAAACAGGAACAGTCCTCAATTTATTAAAACCTTTCATTTTGTAAGAATCCTAAATTAATCTGTGTCATTCGACGTTGAACAGTTCATATGATGAATATTCCATTGTTCTATGCCGCAAACCCAAAGTAAAACACAAAAAGCCATATTTTACTTTTAAGCCGCAAAGTAAAATAAGGAAATTTATATTTTACTGACGCGTATTAAAATAACTTTAAGTATTCTTCAAAAACAAAGACCCTGTTTCGCTTGAAACCCGTCATTTCGTGAAGAATCTTCAGCCGTTGAAAATCATCTATAAGCTTAATTGCCGATTTGGGTGTTATATTGAGAACATCTACCACATCACTGGTTCTTACGATAGGACTTCGATAGAGCATATTCATAAGCTCTCGCCCCCTTTCGGCCTTTCTGTTAAGCTTAACAATCTTGGCGTCGATGCTATTTTTTAAATGTAAAATTCCTTGAAATGTGGTCTTTCCCTTCTCCGCAGTTGCAATAATTCCATTAAGAAAGAATTTGACCCATTGTGATAGGTCATTTGATACTCGAACGCGGGAAAGGGAATCATAATATGAAGTGCGGTTACGCTCAAAGAAATCGGACAGGTAGAGAGATGGTTTTATCAGTAACTTGTTGGCCACAAGATAAAAAGTTATAAGCAGTCGCCCTATACGTCCATTACCGTCAAGGAACGGATGTATGGTTTCAAACTGGTAATGTCCTATTGCTACTTTGATGAGGTGCGGCACATCTATCTGGTCATTGTGAAGAAATTTTTCAAAATCGCTCATCAGATCAAGCACGTGTTCATGCGATGGCGGAACAAATACAGCATCAGACGGATTGGATCCGCCTATCCAGTTTTGACTTGTGCGGAATTCGCCTGGCGATTTATGCTCGCCCCGTGCGCCTGCGAGTAGGATTTTATGCATCTCTTTGAGCAATCTGTTACTTAAAGGTAGCCGTTCAAGTTCTTTTACGGCAAAGTTCATTGCCTTGATATAATTTTGGACCTCCTGCCAGTCATCCCGTTTTTCAGGGGCTATGGCACTTTTGTCCATAAGCACTTCGTCTATGTTGGTATTTGTTCCTTCAATCTTACTCGATGCCTGTGCTTCTTTGGTGATATGCATCTGAATAAAAAGGTCTATATCAGGAACTATGAGAGAAAACGCATTTAGCTCACCTAATGACTGAGTAGCTCGCTCCAGCAATACGTTTATTTTAGGTTCATCCCATAGCCAGGTATGATTAATTTTTTCAGGCAGGAAGCTTTTATATTGGAATTGCTTGTAATAAACTCCGGCCTTAAAATCCTTCAAATTCATCTTTTCTCGGTGTCCTCTTCGGTCTCCGCGAACTCCGCGGCAAATTCCTTTACATTATAAACAGTATTACCCTCCCCCAACGAACTTTTGTCAATTAAAAATTGCTACCTGTCCCCCTTTTCCCCTACCGTTCTCAAAAACAGCTACACCCAAAGCCCACTAATACACATTGCCAAAAAAAACCAGCAACTCACACCTATAACTATCAGAATATTTGCCCACCATTTGTTTATTAAAAGCCCTACAACAATAGAGAATATGGCCGCAAACACAACAGGAATACTCATACTTATACGCCGCATATCTGGTAAATATATCAAAGGTACGGCATGTAAATATATCCATATCCATGAAAGATTTATAATGGATTTATGGGCAGCGATACACAGCAGGTAAGCATATAATAGCAACAGAACTGCCCATACAAAATATGCCCAAAACAACGTCCTAACGTGATAGAATCTAAGCTTTGGCATTCATCTCACCTTTTTAAAAAAAGGGGGGACAGCTCACAATTATTCAAGAATAAATTTTTATCCATTTTTTCTCAGCGTTCTCCGCGAACTCGGCGGTGAGTTTTCTTTCTTTCCGTCGATAATCTTGAGTAAATCTGCGATATTTTCAATAACAAAATCGGCGTGCTTAGCAAATTCGTCGGCCTTGTGATGATTTTTCAAGAGCACAGGAATCGCTTTCGCTGCCCTGGCACAAAGCAAATCGAAAAGATAATCGCCGACAACAAGCGACTCCTGCGGCTTTATCCCAAACCGCTTGCAAAGATACAAAACGCCAAAGGCATCGGGCTTTACCGGCCCTTCCTCCCTGCCAACAACCGCGTCGAATTGTAATCCGTGCTTGTCGCCAACCGCCACAGCATTTTCTTTTTTGTTGCGGGTCAATATGCCTATGAGAATCCCTCTCCTGCGCAATTCTTCAAGCGTCTCTTTTGCGCCGGGGTTCAATGTCGATTCAGCAACCGCCTTTTCCTCGTGAGCCAGCAAAATCCTTTCCGCTTCATCACGCTCGCCCGCCGTCATCTTTTCCATCAGTTCCAGAATCGGCCCCGCGTCAGGCGGATACCCCATCTCTCTGCGAATCGCGTCAAAATCAAAAAACGGCTGTGTTATCGTTCCGTCGAGGTCAAAAATTATTGCTTTTATACGCATATTTGGAATTTTGTCGCTCGTCGCTCGTGACTAGTGACTCGTTCGTTACTCCAAGCTTTTAATAAGATTCATAAGCATTCGACTTTCGTGGTTTAAATCTTCCGACAAATCATCCAATTCCTGTTGTGTTATATATTTCCTTCTGTTTGCGATTATCGACTGAGTTTCCAATTCGGCGCAGGAACCAAGTGATATACGAAGAAACTGCCTGTACTCATTAGTATGACCTCTCATAAATCCCTCAGCGATATTAGATGGAATTGATACGGAGGCCTTTCGCATTTGCTGTGCCAATCCATATAACTCCTCGCGTGGGAATTTGGCCGTCAGTGTATATACCTTATCAACTATTTCAATACCTTTTTGCCAAACCTTCAGGTCTTTATAATCTTTAACTCTCATTTTTACTTCCTGTAAAAGTAGCGAGTTAAGGTTCGCGGATTACGAGCCACGAGTCCCTAGTCACGAGCCACGGATTAAGATTTTCCGCGAAGAAGCTCTATGAGGTATCGCGTTTCCTGGCTTATGACACGGTCTTTGCGAACAAGAATCCCTGTGGGGCGCACAAATCTCTCGTTTGAAAACTCAATGGCCTTTATGGTGCCCGCCGCAAGCTCCTGCGATAACGCGGTGCGGGGAAGAATACTGACGCCCGAGTTGATTTCGACCGCCCTTTTGACCGTCTCGATATTGTCGAACTCCATCGCGGGCATTATGACTACGTTATAACGCTGGAAAATTCCGTCAATCCAATCCCGCGTGGGCACTCCCTCCTCAAAACCGATAAACCGCTCAAGCTGCAATTTATGAATATCAATCTGCGACTGCTTTGCCAGCGGATGTTTCGCACTGCACGCCAGGACCAACGGCTCATCCTCGAACTCGTAAACCTCCAGACGTTTGTCCCTTCTCGGCACCGCTACAAGACCGATATCAAGCTCGCCCGCCAGCACCAGCTCATAAATTTTTTCCGAGATAAAGTACGCCACGTGGACGTTGACGCTGGGCCTTTTGACCATAAATCTTTTGATATACTCAGGCAGTGAATGCATCCCGATACTGTAAATCGCTCCGACGTTTATCCTGCTATGGGCTGCCGACTTGAGTGAGTTCATCTCGCTGTTGAGCTGGTCGTACCTGTCAACCATATCTCTTGCGGCGCGGTAGAAAAGCTCTCCGGCGGCAGTTAACTCCAAAGGTCTTTTCTGCCGGTTAAGCAACTGGCACTTGTGCTCGATTTCAAGCTGAGCAACCTGCTGCGAAACCGCCGACTGACTCACCATATGCTTATCCGCCGTCTTCGAAAAACTCCGCAGCGTCGCCAAATCGCAAAACATCCTCAACGTTTCTATGTGCATTATAAGTCCCCTTGATGAACCATATTAAACAAACAATCTTGCACTTGTCTTGCCGGCAGTTAGTATTATCCTTATACTACTATAAGTTTAATCGCAGGCAATTGCATAAGTTTTTCTTATTTTAACAATTGCCTGATAAAAGGCAATCCCGGCTTTCGCCCAGATGCAACTTGTCAAAATCCGGGATTGCGAACAAGCAACCCAAAAAGCCGGAAAGGACGGACTTATGCCCGAACAGGTTAGCACTGGTCTGACAGGTCTCGACGCCATACTTAACCAGCTTCGCAAAGGCGATAACGTCGTCTGGCAGGTTGACAGCATCGAGGATTTCGCCGCCTTCGTAAACCCCTATGTAAAAACCGCCATCGCCAATGGCCACAAGGTAATCTATATGCGATTCGCCAGCCATGAGCCGCTTCTTAAGCCGGCGCCGGGCATTCAGATTTTCAATCTCGACGCACATAGCGGCTTCGAATTATTTTCCGCACAGGTCCACAGCATCATTTCCGAACAGGGCATTGGCGCTCATTACGTCTTTGACTGTCTCTCCGACCTGCTAAACGCATGGGCAACCGACCTGATGATTGGTAACTTCTTTATGATTACCTGCCCGTATCTCTTCGAGCTTGACACTATCGCCTATTTTGCGCTGTTGCGGAATAACCACTCATTCAAAACCATCGCCAGAATCCGCGAAACAACGCAGCTTCTCCTCGACCTGTATAACCTCGAAGACCGCTTTTATATCCATCCGCTGAAGGTTTGGAAACGATACTCCCCCACAATGTTTCTTCCACATTTGCAGCAGGAAGATAAATTTGTGCCGATAACCAGCAGCGTTGACGCCAGCCGGCTGTTTTCCCGAATATCCGAACAGGGTATCGAATCCGCCGAAAGAACGCTCGATTACTGGGACCGCCTTTTCATAAGAGCCAGGGAAGTTGCTGAACTTCCTGAAACAGCAATTCTGGACAAAAAGCAAACCCTCGACCGGCTATGCAGGGTAATAATCGGTAAAGAAAAAAGGATTCTCGCTCTTGCCCAGAAGCATTTTTCCTTAAACGACCTTATTAATATCGAAGAGCGTCTAATCGGCACCGGCTTCATAGGCGGAAAAGCAGTTGGTATGCTGCTCGCAAACAACATCGTCTCATCCGACCATTCGCTCGGATTGGCGGGCCATCTCGAAACGCACGATTCATTCTACGTCGGCTCCGACGTTTTCTACACCTACATCGTCGAAAACGACTGCTGGAAGCTCCTTATGGAGCAAAAAACCAAAGAGGGTTATTTCAAAGTCGCCCCTGAAATAAGAGACCGACTACTCAAAGGCAAATTCCCCGACCAGGTGCGAGAGCAGTTCCAACAAATGATAGAATACTTCGGCCAGTCGCCCATCATTGTCCGCTCAAGCAGCCTGCTCGAAGACGCCTTCGGCAACGCGTTCGCCGGGAAATACGAAAGCTTGTTCTGCACAAACCAAGGAAGCCCCGAACAGCGTCTCGCCCAGTTCGAGAACGCCGTGCGCGAGGTTTACGCGAGCACTATGGGCGACGACGCGCTTGTATATCGGCTTCAAAGAGGACTCGACCAGCAGGATGAACAAATGGCGCTGCTCGTCCAGCGTGTCTCCGGCTCATACCGCGACAACTACTTTTTCCCGGATTTGGCGGGCGTCGCGCTTTCCTATAACACCTTCGTCTGGAACCCGGACCTCGACCCCAAAGCGGGCATGGTGCGATTGGTCCTGGGCTTAGGAACCCGCGCCGTTGGAAGAGTCGAAGACGATTATCCGCAAACAATCGCTCTCGACGCCCCGCTGCTGCGTCCTTTGGCTGATATGGATGATATCCGAAGATTCTCGCAGCATTACGTTGACCTGCTCGACATCCAGAACAACTGCCTTACGTCAGTGCCAATCCAGGAGCTTCTGAGCAAAAAAATTGACCTGAAAATCGACCTTGTCGCCTCGCCCGACCACGAAATGTCCGAAAAGGCAAAATCGCTTCGGATGCCGCAAAAGGAATACTGGCTTGTAACCTTTGAAAAGCTCCTCAAGGAAACCGATTTTGTCTCCTGTATGCAAAAAATTCTCAAACGCCTCGAAACCAGCTACCATTATCCTGTCGATGTCGAATTCACGGTCAACTTCACAAAAGAAGACAAGCTGATGATAAACCTGCTCCAGTGCAGGCCCCTGCAAACCAAGGGCCGACGCGCAGCCGTCTCGATTCCTACGGACGTAAAAGCGGAAAAGCTGCTGTTTCTATGCCACGGATATTTTATGGGCGGCTCCATCTCTGCCGACATCAAACGCGTTATTTTTGTTGACCCGAAACAATACGAAGCTGTTCCCAACCAGCAAAAATATGACATCGCCCGTGCCATCGGCGCACTGAATAAACAAATCTCCAATAAAGACGACACGGGCCTGCTCATGTTAGGCCCCGGCCGATGGGGCACTACCACACCATCACTGGGCGTGCCTGTGAGCTTCTCGGAAATCAACAACGTTACTGTATTGGGCGAGCTGGCCTGCGAAGGAACAAATCTTGTTCCCGACTTATCTTTCGGAACACACTTCTTCCAGGACCTCGTCGAAACCGACATTTTTTATGTAGCTATTTTCCCTTCCCACAAGGGCTTTGCCTTCAACGAGAAATGGTTTGCCGCCCAGCCGAATCAGCTTGCCTCGCTGCTGCCCGACAAAGCCAAATACGCCGACGTGATAAAGGTAATCGACCTCGCCAATTCCCCCGCCCGCATCGTCGGCGACGTCATCAGCCAGCAGGTTATGTGTTTTCTCCCGTAGCAACCTGCCTGCCCCAGCATGTAGTAGGCAGGGGTCCTCCATAGCTCTTAGCGAAGGAGGATGCCTACTTGGACTTTTGCATTTTTTCCAATTGTTTGCGTGTCTTTCTAAGCATTTCAGCCATGCCGGGTATCTTCATCGGCTCGTTTAATTTCCAGCACCAGAATTTGTTGCCTTGCTCATCGTACTCAGGGAAACATTTGATTTCTATTTCCTCTCTCGCGTTTCTTAGTGTCTTTTCCGTAAAACCTTCCGCCGCTGCCATCTTTGCTATTTCCTTGGCAGGCATTTCTTTCCCGTCCGCCAGTAGTTTCTTTAGCCATTCGATAGCGCGGTTCCGTTCAGGAGCTTCAATATTGCTTTTCGATGATAATACCGCCTCAGCCGGAATATCCACGGCCTCCTTTTCAAAAACAATTCGGTTATCTTTAATCTCGAACGCCAAAGTCGTCGGCTTCTCTAATATATTGTGCTTTGCCGGTATAAACAGCCGTCTCGGGTCGTCCGGGCTGTTGGGTATTTTGCTTACAAGCCACACCGTCCGTGCCGCCGCCGGAAAAGCTAATGAACCCATCGTTCGATAAAGCGCCTTGGTTGAGCTGCCTTTATTAAGGTGCATCACGCCTACGATTGCGACGTTGTATTTGCCCGCAAGCGCAACTATCGGCGTCAAAATAGCGCGGACGTATGAATCATTGTGCGTATCGAGGCATCCGAAAAATCCGCTCAATGGGTCGAGGATGATGAGCTTTGTGTCCGGGTTTTCGCTGATTGTCGTCTCAAGCTCGAACAGGTCTGTTATGATATTGAAATAGTTGGTGAATTGATTGCCGTTTTTGTCCCTGTGCCATACGAAAGGAATCGTCTTTATCTTGGACAGGTCCGCGTTTAACGCCGCCAATCGCGGACATATCACCTTCTCCGCCGAATCCTCATTATTTAAAATTATCACCGACCCTGCCGTAGCGCAGCGTAGGTCCTCGGTGTTAGCTTCTTTGGTCTTCTGCCGGGGATCCAATTCTGTCCTCTGTCCACTGTCTGCCTGCCCTGAGCAAGGTCGAAGGGCTGTCCTCTGTCCTCCGTCTTCTGTCCTCTGTTCACCACCCGGCCATTCTCCTCCCCTTGAAACCGTTGCCGCCATATACAGTGTCAGAAAGCTTTTGCCTACTCCCGGGTCACCTGCGATGAGCGTTAGCATTCCCATCGGCACACGGTTAGGCCACAACCAGTCAATCTCTAATGGCGTAACCTTGTCTAACGAAACTATTTCTGCCCTTTTCACCCATTCACTTACCGCTTCCATTATCGTTTCTCCAAAAGATTACTGTCATTCCCGCGCAAGCGGGAATCCAGTTACATCCTCATCCGCCTGGCTCTCCCCGAGTGTTGCTTCTTGATTAAGAACAGGGGACCCAGTTTGCCTGCCTGCCCTGAGCAAACGAAGTGCGTCGAATGGGTTTCGTCCATTCCCCCGTCCCCAGACTGCTTGCCTTATCCATTTTCTAAATCCTTATCCTGCAATCGACATTCGAAAATCGGAAATCTGTGTGGAACTTCTGTTCCTGATGCCTTGCCCTCTTGGGGCGAAATGCGCGCGCTTCTGCGCTACTACAGAGGAACGACGTCCCTCTATATATAGGGTGAATTTTGGGGCATTTTAAGGACTTACAAAACACGATTTTTTGGCCGAAAATTGGTAAGTCCTTTTGCCGCAAGGAATAAAAAATTTTTCAAAAATTCCCGGATTTTTTTCGGCATATGTGCGAGCGTTTGATTGAATTGCCTAAATTAACATTTCCCCGCCTCCGGCTGATAAATCTTGCCTTTGAGGTCTTGAAACCCGGCCCGGAAGGAAAATCGCCGAAATGCAACCTTAATCAATTCTTCTCAACCCAGTTATCGTTCTCCATGAAATCATCTACTCGAAATGTGGTCATAATTGCACTTTTAACCCGATTGCCATTACAATTCCATGGCCAAATTCTGCATCGGGGGTCTTTGGGAGTTTCAACTGTGGAAATGCTCTTTATCTTACTATCTTCGGGAATGCAGCAGCATATTTTACCAGAATATATTACGCCAGGACGGTGCTCGCATTTGCGGAGTTCTTTCTGGCAAATTGAGCATATTGCACGTTTTATCAAAATTTCCGGACTTGAATACTTGCCTGGACCAAACATTTTTTTGTAAAACAACTCTATCTCATTTAACTCACTTTGAATGATATTAATTAAAGTTCCACTCACGCAAAATCTACCAAATTCAATTCTCTCCCTGCAATCCCATAAGTAGCCCCAGACAGTTTCTATCACCCGATTATTTGTATGCCAGTCGGCATTCGCAGTTAATGATTTCAATTTACTAAAATCGTAAAGACCTCTTATAACGATTGCTAAAACAAGAATAGTATTTTTTTGGTTGTCGCTGGATTCTGATTCTGAGCAGGTCAACAGGGATTTCAGCTCAAGAACGGCCACTTCCGCAATCTTCTGAGCGTTCGCGAAATCATTTTTCTCAATGGCTTGGAGCCAAGGATTAAGCCAATTGTTCGCAAAATTAGTAAGCTCGGGTAGTTCGGATTTACTTTGATCTGCCACTATTTCCGCCCTCTTTATCCGCCAATCCCTTTAGAATCTTAACCAAGCCATTCGCATTGCCACTGTAGTCGAATTTAAACTCAGGGTCATTGCCGATCAGTGTGAGATGAACTATAGATTTAGCTGCTGGTTTCTTTTTTGAAAGCCATCGATCATAAATGTAACAGCTTAAAATGTTTAGGGGAATAGATATCACACATGGACCAATTAAGGCAATTATTCCTAACCATGATTCGTTGCTTCGCCGTTCGAGTATAGACACCTCAATTCCAAGGTCAGAAGCATTTGCACACTTAATCTGATTAGCTTTGAAGACCTTGTAAATACCTGTCGTTTCCAGAGACTCGAACAAATCGTCTTTCTTTTCATAAGACAAGATATTCTCAGGTAAAAAGAGGACATCATATTCTGCCATTCGCTGAGCACTTATCCCTAGGTTTTCCATTTTAACTAATTCTTTCATGTTTCTCCTTTCGCTATTGAATGCACTTAGTGCCACAGAATAAGCGATTTACTGCCACACGAAACTCTTTCTACAGTTTAACGGGATTAACTCTTTTTCGCCAGTGGCCACTTGCAAATTATCGAGCAGGGATTAAACTAATGCCCTATGGCAAAGAAACCTGCATCTGATTCAAAGAAAGCCGTGGCAAGCGGTAAACCATCGTCTTTAGTCGATACGCGTGTGATTTATTGCGGCGATAATCTCGAACAACTTAAAAAGTTACCTGCTGAGTGTGTTGACCTTATTTATATTGACCCGCCTTTTAACTCGAACCGCAATTATGAGGTTTTCTGGGGCGAAACAAAGGAGAAACGCGCTTTCGATGACCGCCACGCCTCAACGCAGGCCTATATCGACTTTATGCTCCCCCGCTGCGTCGAACTGCACCGCGTCCTTAAGAAAACCGGCTCATTCTACTACCACTGTGACTGGCACGCCTCTCATTACGTCAAAATTATGCTCGACCGGCAGGTATTTGGAGAGAATAACTTTCAGAACGAAATAGTGTGGAAGCGAACCAGCGCCCATAATGACCCTAATAAATATGGCAATGTGAATGACTCCATTTTCTTTTACACCAAGTCAGATGCTTATACTTGGAATCCGCAATATCAGCCGTATGATGAAGATTATTTAGAAACCTTCTTTGATGAAAAAGACTCCGATGGCCGCCGGTACAAACGCATGGATTTGACCGGTGCTGGCGTCACCAAAGGAGAAAGTGGCGAGCCGTGGCGAGGTATTGATGTGTCGTCCAAAGGACGACATTGGGCATATTCACCTTCCAAACTTGATGAATTCGATAAGCAGGGTCGAATCCACTGGCCAAAAAAGTCTGATGGAATGCCTCGATTGAAACAATATGTAGAAGACTTACCGGGTGTCCCACTTCAAAACGTATGGACGGATATTCGCCCACTCCATAATTTGGCAGCCGAACGTCTTGGCTATCCAACTCAAAAGCCATTAGCTTTGCTCGACCGCATTATCAAGGCCTCCAGTAACCCCAATGATATTGTCCTCGACGCCTTTTGCGGTTGCGGGACAGCATTAGTCGCTGCTGAAAATCTCGACAGGCAATGGATAGGAATAGACGTTTCGCCGACGGCCTGCAATGTTATGGCAAAGCGTTTGCGAGATGTCTGCAAAATGAAACAGGATGAAAAACTCTGGCAGATTGGTCGTGGTTTTGTTGTGCGTGATCTGCCTTGGACGATTGAAAAGTTGCGAGCAATCCCGCCGTTTGAATTTGAGAACTGGGCCGTTATCGCTCTGGGCGGCAGGCCCAATGTTGCTAAGGTCGGTGATATGGGCATCGACGGGCGTATCTATCCGATATCGGCCATGCCGAAAAAGGACAAGGGAGAGCTTGGTTTTATGGATGTGTGGTATCCCATCCAAGTCAAACAAACAGATAAGGTTGGCAGACCTGATGTCGATAAATTTGAGGCGGTAATGGCCAGAGAAGACCGCACACAGGGCTTTTTTGTTTCCTTTGATTACTCATCGGATGCGATGCACGAAATAGAAGCGTTCTTCAAAAAAACCGGCAAAATCATTCGTGCCATTACCGTAAAAGACATCCTCGACGAGCAAATCGCCTACAAACTGGCATAGCAAAAGGGAGGTCAAAATGGCGAAAAAGAGAAAACATAAGACAAGAGCAATTATAACGGGGTATCTTGAAAGTATTTCGGCTAAAGTTTTTAAAGATGATTATTACAAAAATGCCGTAACAAAAATGATTAAAGGGTGTCAGGGGGTATATGCACTTTATAAAAACGACTCTCTTTACTATGTCGGTCTGGCAATCGAGTTTAAAAGAAGAATTAAACAGCATTTAAAAGATAAACACGCAGGCAAATGGAATAAATTCAGCTTGTTCATCATAAGAAAAGAGGAACACATTAAAGAGCTTGAATCATTGATAGTCCATGTTGCAAAACCCAAGGGTAATAGTCTAAGCGGGAAATTCCGCAACGCTGAAAATCTGCTGCCTGAATTAGATAAAACAGTTGACGAACTTTACCAGAACTATAAAGCCAAAATGTTCGGGCAAACTATAAAAAAGAAAACAACAACGGCCAAGACTATTAAAAGCGATGGCAAAAAAGAAAAGCCGTTACGAGGACTGTTAAGAGATGACCAAAGAATATATTGTTCCTATAAGGAAAAAGATTATGTGGCAAGAGTCCTACCGAGCGGAACAATAAAAATGATTCCGTCAGGGCAATGTTTTGACAGTCCCTCGATGGCCGGAATAGCAGTGAATAAGAAAAAGACGATTAACGGTTGGAAGTTTTGGAAATACAAAAACAAGAATGGCGAACTTGTCTATATCGATACATTACGAAAATAAATAAACAGTGTAAATCCGTGTTAATCCGTGTCTAAAAAATCTCGGTGGCCTCTGTGTCCTCTGTGGCAAAAATGTTAATCTGGGCAACTTGCCCTTCGCCCCCCCACACAAAAACCCGGGGCAACAAGGGGCAACTAAAAAACCCCTTATACGTCTATAAGCCAATCTGATGGATTCTATTAAGATTTAGTTCTTTCGCTCGCTCCGGACGCCCGCTATATTATTTTTATTCGCCAAAGGAAATGCTCTTTAACGTATGTCAGAAAATACGCTGATAATATGAAACTAAACCCAATAGCCCATTGCAAGACCAAAGAAGGAGGTACCACAAATGAAGGCAAATGCCGTAGTGCAGTCCGTCTATGAACAAGTCCTGAAGCGCAACCCCGGAGAAGCAGAATTCCATCAGGCAGTAAAAGAGGTATTGGAATGCCTCGAACCAGTCCTTGAAAAGCATCCCGAATACGTCAAGGCGAAAATCCTTGAGCGTCTCGTCGAGCCGGAAAGACAGTTTATCTTCCGCGTCCCCTGGCAGGATGACAAGGGCGAATTCCAGGTCAATCGCGGCTTCCGCATTCAATTCAACAGCGCCCTTGGACCTTATAAGGGCGGCATCAGGTTGCACCCCAGCGTTTACATCGGCATCATCAAGTTCCTCGGCTTTGAGCAAATTCTGAAAAACTCATTGACCGGCCTGATGATGGGCGGCGCCAAGGGCGGCTCCGATTTCGACCCCAAAGGTAAATCCGACGGCGAAATTATGCGTTTCTGCCAGAGCTTTATGACAGAATTGTGCAAGCACATCGGCCCTGATACGGATGTCCCCGCCGGTGACATTGGCACCGGCGGTCGCGAGATCGGCTTTATGTTCGGGCAGTACAAGCGAATCCGCAATGAGTTCACAGGCGTCCTGACAGGCAAAGGCCTCGAATGGGGCGGCTCATTAGTAAGAACAGAAGCAACCGGCTACGGACTCGTTTACATTATGGCCGAAGCCCTCAAAGACATGGGCAAATCCTTCAAAGGTATGACCGTTACAGTTTCCGGTTCGGGCAACGTCGCGATTTACGCCACCGAAAAGGTTCAGCAGTTAGGCGGCAAAGTCGTGGCGATGAGCGATTCCAACGGCTACATTTACGACGCCGAAGGCATCAACCTCGACACCATAAAGAAACTCAAGGAAGTCGAACGCAAACGTATCAAGGAATACCTCTCATATCACCCAAAGGCCAAATACACCGAAGGTTGCGCCGGTATATGGAACGTCAAGTGCAATATAGCGCTGCCCTGCGCGACTCAGAATGAGCTTGATGAGGCAGGCGCAAAGGCACTGGCAAAGAACGGCTGTATAGCGGTCGGCGAAGGCGCGAATATGCCCTGCACCCCGGAAGCGGCGGATGTATTCCTGCACAATAAAATGCTGTTCCTGCCCGGCAAGGCAGCCAACGCGGGCGGCGTCGCCGTATCAGGTCTCGAAATGGCGCAGAACAGCCAGAGAATCCCGTGGACCTTCGAAAAGGCCGACGCGGAACTGAAAATTATTATGACCACCATTTACAAAAACGCCAGCGAGGCCGCGAAAGAATACGGCAAGCCAGGCAACTTCATTGTCGGCGCAAATATCGCCGGCTTTGTCAAGGTCGCAAAAGCCATGTTGGCTCAGGGCCTTGTCTAAAACGAACAAATCAAAGATTCGCATAAGGGCGACTCATTATGGGTCGCCCTTTTTGTTGCCTTCGGACGAAAATGCAATTACAATCCGGCTTATGAAAAGTAATCCTGACATTAAAAAAGTCGTTCGCCAGCACGCTGAAATGGCGGAATTCTTCTCAGGCGGATTAACCGTAAAAAAAACAACCGCGGAGCACACAAAGAAAAACCTGGAAATAACCTCTGCCCCTGAGGGGCAAACTGAGGGGGCAGCCTCGGCGGTAAAAATCGCCCGCCCGCCCTGCTCGCCGGAAGTTATCAAAGAACTTGAGGATATCGCCGAACAGACACGCAAATGCCGCAAGTGCGAACTCGGCTCACTACGCAAAAACGCCGTGCCGGGCGAAGGCAATACATCCGCCCGACTAATGTTCGTCGGCGAAGCGCCCGGAGCGGATGAAGACACACAGGGCAGACCATTTGTAGGAAGAGCGGGGCAATTGCTTGACAAAATCATCGCCGCCTGCGGCATCAAACGCCAAGACGTCTGGATTGGCAACATCCTCAAGTGCAGGCCGCCGGATAATCGCGACCCCAAACCCGAAGAAATAATCGCCTGCATCCCCTATCTGCAAAGGCAAATAGAGCTAATCAACCCGGAAATCATCGTCGCCCTCGGCGCCCACGCCGCAAAGACATTACTCGATACCCCTAAAGCAATAGGGCAATTGCGAGGCGTGTTCCACGAATATGTCCCCGGCATAGGCCACAAACCCATAAAGCTTATGCCCACCTTCCACCCCGCCTATCTGCTTCGCAACTACTCAGACGATAACCGCAGAAAGGTCTGGGAGGATATGAAAAAGGTCCTTGCAGAGCTGGGCCTGCCAGTGCCTCAAAAAACAGGTAAATAAGCACTACACGTACTACTTTATTCCCTGGTTATCCAAAATATTTCCCGATTTTGCGATCCTGACTCTATGAAACGATTCTAAAATCCTTTTTTGCAAAAGAAATAATCCTCTTTATCGGACTTCCATTTGTCTTGATGAAATCTTGGGTGTTTACGAAGTGTCTTTTCAGGATTTCCCTTCTTAATTTCGGCCAACTCAAGACCGATAACACGGCTGAAATCTTGTTTCGTTAAATTAGGGGGATGCGAGATAGTCCATATTGGCTTATATAAAATGCGATTTGGGCTTTCACGGAAAGATATCTACAACCAATGGAAACGTGGAATAAAAAAGATAAATTTGTCCCGTATTTTCTCGTCCTGATATTTTTGATTATGTCCATGGGCATAATCACAGCCGGATACCTCTATTATTCCAATTACAAAACACACCTCCGGGCTGAAGTTGAAAAACAGCTCTCCTCTATCGGCAAACTAAAGGCAAACGAGCTGCTGCGCTGGCGAGAAGAACGTCTTGGAGACGGCAGCATTTTCTACAAAAACGCGGTGTTTACCGCCCTGGTGCATAAATACTTCGATGACCCAAACGACCAGGACGCTCAAAAACAACTACGGACGTGGTTAAGCTGTTTCCTTGAGACCGAACAATACGACGGCGTATTCCTGCTTGATAATCAGTATCGCAAAAAGATATTAGTCCCCGACGTCCCCGAGCGGTCCGTTTCATATGTTTCACAGCAATCTACCGAGATTCTGCAGTCGGGCGAGATTGCTTTTGAGGATTTCTACGTTAATCAGGATAATGTGCGAATCTATCTGAATGTCCTCGTTCCCATTCTCAACGAAAGCGACAACCGGCTAATTGGAGTTGTTGCACTGCGAATAGACCCCGCGAAGTATCTGTACCCCTTAATCACAACCTGGCCTGTGCAAAATTTTTCGGCGGAGACGCTGCTTGTCCGGCGGGAAGGAAATAACATACGTTTTCTCAACGAACTGAAGTTTAAACAAGGCGCCGCTCTAAATCTGGTTCTTTCAATCAAAGAGAACAAAACGCAGGCGGCAGCACAGGCGGTACTGGGCAAGGAAGGTATAGTAGAGGGCATAGATTACCGCGGAGTGCCTGTGATAGCAGACGTCCGCGCGGTGCCGCATTCGCCGTGGTTTTTGGTTAATCGAATCGATACCTCCGAGGTTTTCACGCCGATTCGTCAAAAATTACTTGGCATAATTCTTTTCATCGGCATCCTGCTGGGAGGAACATGGGCAGGTATCGGGCTGATATGGAAACAGCAGCGGCTTCATTTTTACAGGGAAAGGTATCAGTCGGCTAAAGAATGGAGCACAACATTCGATTCAATTACGGATTTGGTTTCGATTGTTGGCAGTGATTTCAAACTCAAAAAAGTCAACAAGGCATTCGCGGACACCCTGGGTGTGAAACCGGAGGAACTCCTCGGCAGACACTGTTATGGACTGGTGCACGGGACAAATGAGCCGATTCCGGATTGCCCCTGCAGAAAAACCCTGATAACTAATGAACCCGCCAAAACAGAACTATTCCATGAAGGCCTTAATAAATATCTGGAAGTGTCCACTTCTCCCGTATTTAACAGCCGCAATGAGGTAACAGACGTAGTTCACATCGTCAGAGATATCACCGAACGCAAGCGGGCGGAAGAAGAACAAGACAGGATGTTATCCCTGCAAATGGGTATCAACTCGCTCCAGCGGTCGCTTCTTAATAATACCCCGCTTGAAGACCGGCTCAAAAAGGTTACCGATGACATCGTAAGCTATTTCGATGCTGATTTCTGCCGTATATGGCTGATTAAGGACGGTGACCTGTGCGAAGATGGCTGCATCCATGCCGAGGCAAAAGAAGGACCTCACGTTTGTCTTTATCGCGACCGGTGTCTGCATTTGATTTCAAGCTCCGGTCGTTACACTCATATAAACGGCAAGGCACACCACAGGGTTCCATTCGGCTGTTACAAAATAGGGCTTATCGCCTCAGGCGAAGACCATAAGTTTCTCACAAACGATGTTCAAAATGACCCTCGTGTTCACGATAATCAGTGGGCAAAAGAGCTTGGGCTTGTGTCGTTTGCCGGATACCAGCTCCGAATTGAAGACGGACAAATACTCGGAGTTCTGGCGCTGTTCTCCAAACATACAATACAAACCCCTGAAGACGCAATGCTGGATGGAATCAGCAGCAATGTTGCCATGGCCGTTCAAGAATCTATCCTCTCAAAACAGTTGCAGGAGAGCGAAGAGAAATACCACGGACTGTTCGAAAACTCGCGTGATGCCCTGATGACACTCGAACCTCCTTTGTGGAAGTTCACCTCGTGCAATTCGGCAACATTAAAACTGTTTAATGTCGAAACCAAGGATAAATTCCTAACGCTCGGCCCATGGGATGTGTCGCCTTCGCAATTGCCAGACGGCAGTGATTCCGCGGATAAAGCCAAGGAAATGATAGAAAAGGCAATAAAAGAGGATTCCTCTTTATTCGAATGGATACACAAGCGAATTACTGGTGAAGAGTTCCCCGCAACCGTGCTGCTGACCAGAATGGAACGGGGCGGAAAGGTGTTCATCCAGGCAACAGTCAGGGATATCACCGATCTCAAGAAAAAAGAAAATGAATTGAAGCAAATGAATGAGTCATTGAGAATTTCCACCGCCCGCGAGTGCGAACTGGCCGCTCAGGCCAAGAAGGCCAACGCGGCCAAAAGCGAATTCCTGGCCAATATGAGCCATGAAATACGCACGCCCCTGAATTCCATTATCGGTTTCACAGAAATCCTGCTCAAGGAAGACCTTTGCAAGCAGCATAAAGAATATCTCGTAACAGTCCATAACAGCAGCAAGCATCTCCTGCAGTTAATTAATAACATTCTTGACCTCTCCAAGATTGAAGCAGGCAAGATGACCATCGATATTACAAAATGCTCGCTTACTGACCTTATCGCCAGAATCGAATCGATGATGCATCCCTTCGCGGCAGAAAAAGGAATCGATTTCGCTATTAATGAGAAAGGCCGACTCCCGGTGAATATCCTTACCGATTCGGCACGCGTGTCGCAGTGTTTAATCAACCTTGTGAATAACGCCATAAAATTCACCAAAGAGGGGCACGTTTATGTGAACATCTCAATGGAAGACCATAACGGCAAGTGGTTTATACGTTTTGAAGTGGAAGACACAGGCATCGGTATTTCGTCTGAGTACCAGCAAAAAATATTCGAATCATTCTCTCAGGAAGACGGCAGCACCTCCCGCGAATACGGAGGAACGGGCTTAGGGCTGGCTATCACCAGAAAATTAGCGGAGCTTTTTGGGGGGACGATTACACTAACCAGCGAAAGGGACAAGGGGTCGGTTTTCGCATTTGTAATACCGGCCAATATCGATATGGCAAACCAGCCCCTGCTGGATAGACACAGCGTCAGCCATGAGGCAGGCATAAACAAACAGGCCTGCTTTAGCGGCCATATCCTGGTGGCGGAAGATGTCAAGTCAAACCAGATGCTGATGAAAATCCTGCTGGAAAAAATGGGTCTCAAAACGACACTCGCGGAGAACGGCGTGGAGGCGGTTGATAAAGCGAAGGGTCAGAGCTTTGACCTTATTTTTATGGATATACACATGCCCCATATGGATGGTTACGAGGCAACCAGAACGCTTAGAAACAACGGCATCAAGACCCCAATTGTGGCGTTGACCGCAAATGCTATGGAAGGCGACGAGAAAAAATGCCTCGATGCCGGCTGCGATGATTATTTGTCCAAGCCGGTGATATATACAAAGCTGGTGGCAATGCTCAGTAAATTCCTGAGAAAAACAGATTCGCCCCAAGTCGCTGTGTCGGTTGAAAATAACAATAACATAACGCAACCAGATGACACCGATGATAGTGAAGTAATAATCAACTGGGCAAAGGTCGTGGCAAACGGCATAGATGAACAAATGATAAATGAAATTATGCCGACCTATCTGGCAAGCAACAAGGAACACCTTCAGAAACTAATTTCCGCCGTAAAGGCGGCCAATGCGACAGATATAGTATCGCACGCTCACGCGATAAAAGGGGCGGGAAGAAATCTGGGTGTGGTTCAACTATCCAAGGTGACTTTGCAGCTTGAGACAATGGCCCGATAGGGTGATTTGTCAAAAGCCGAAGAGCTGTTAAAAAGCATTATATTCGAATTCGACCGGCTGGAAAAATTTATATCACAACCCGACTGGGTCGAAATCGCAAAAAAATCTTCCGCCTCTAATGTTGCATCTACCTGACAACCGCCGCAGGCGACTTCCGCATCCAGAAATCCCACACTAAGCAAAGCGGAGAGCCCGCTTCGGCAATCAACAATCCGCAATCATCTTCCCCGCTTCTAATTTGCTTGCAATTTTACCCTTTTGGCTGTAAGGTATGCGAAGTTTATCTGAATGAATCTTCCCTTCAGGATTTTACTTGCTGTAACGTCCTGATATTAAAGAAGTTAGGGCGATTAGCTCAGCCGGTAGAGCAGCTGACTCTTAATCAGCGGGTCGCAGGTTCGATTCCTGCATCGCCCACTTTGCTTCACTTGTCAACTAATGGAACACCCTTTGCGGCTTTAGCGAAGAAGGGCTGCATCTCTCCTTAGGTAACCTCGGAGGATGTAAACCTGCTGTTAAATGTGGATTTCAATTCCTTTATTTTTTGCTTTGGGGATGATCTGGTTGCTATGCCTAATTTGGAGAGCAAACTCTTCCTCGTTTTTACAGGATTGGCCGATTCAAACAGGGTATGGTAACATTTAGCTGCTTCACGGGAGGCAACTTCGACCGGCGACTCGTGACCCTGCTCGCTAATTTTCAACAGCCGGGCAACCATCTGATGAAACTCGCCGGTAAAAACCTGGCGTATCTGCTCATCGGCAACACCTACGCTGGCAAGACCTGAGCCGGTGATTCCGCCGATATTCACGGCAAAATATGGCAGGGACAAAATACCTTTTTTGAATAGTTCGGGTTCGTTGCAGGGAGCGCACGGTTCATTGGCTGCCTGCACAACGGCCCTGCAGTTTAGCTTTGCGATATTGTCGGCCGTCAACGAATGAACACGGGCACAGGGAACGTGAATGGTCGTATCAAGTGAAAACAGTTGTTCACAGGCGAGACGTTCATAATCCCCCTGTTGCTCAATCCACATGTCGCCAAACTGTTTGCGTTTATTATATAAGGTCTTCGCATCAAGCCCTTTTGAGTTGTAAGCTGTGCCTCGACGGTTTGAGACAGCAATAATTTTACCCCCCCAGCGGTCTATTTCCAGAGCCAACTGGCTGCCCACATTGCCAAAACCCTCAATCGCAACCGTGCACTGCTCAGATTTAATGCCGAGGTGCTCGACAACAGCCAACAAAGCCGAAAAGGTTGACAAGGCGGTGGAATACGCGGAATCAGCAGGTACGAATTTGAGCTGTTTTCCGGCCCCATTGTAGATTGACCGCAGGTCATCCACCGAGCAGTTCATATCTGTCCAGGGCTGATATATTTTCGACTTTATCAGCGGACCTATATGCCTGCCGAAACTTTCGAGAAGCATCCTGCGTTCGGCATCATCGATATCGAATGGCATTCTGACCGCCCCTTTTGCGCCGCCGAGCGTGTAACCAGACATACAATATTTGTATGTCATCGCTTTTGCCAGAACTACTGTTTCCTCTTTGGTAACATCGGGATACAGCCGAATACCGCCGCAGGAGCCGCGCTGGCCGATAGTATGCACGGTCAGCCATCCTTTGAGGCCCGACTTAGGGTCATTAGCTTCGCACACAAAAAGAGGCGAGTCAGGTATTTGTGGAAATTGCTCGTTGTTTGGATTCATTTAATCTATCCGTTGGTTTATCATCATCCCGCATCAGGTTCAATATCTCATTCATTCTCAAGTGCTGGTTGGGCGGGTCCCACTGCACATTGGCTTCGATAATATATGGCTGGTCAGGAGCCAGCGCCACGTCCCAGCCGATAGTTCGCAACGGCAGAAATTGTGGGGCAGCAGTTTTAACCAGTTCACAGGCATCACGCCAGAAAGGCAATTCAAAACCGGCGAATGACTTGCCCGTGATGGGGTGGCACTCCACTGTTATTATTCCCCGCCCGGTCGAGACAATCTGATTGCCCTGCCTGAGGATGCCGGAATCAATATCAACCGGTACCTCGACATTTCCTGTTAACCCTTCGAGATATGTATCAATCACAATACCCGGTTTGGTTATTGGTTTGAAATGGGTATGTATAAGCCGGGCACGTCCTTTGCTGTCAACAAAAGTTATCATTCTCACTGTTTGCAGTGCTTCGCAATCGGTAAGGGCAACAATCGCATTATGATTTTCCATTTTCTGCTGAATGATAAAACCGCGGGGATAAGCTGATTCGGTAAAAGTAAGCATTTCCTGCGAATTGTAGTGGTTACCAAGATGGTCAACGAAATCATCTTTCTTCCGGCGGAAGACATAAAAACCTTTACCGTACGCGCCGTGGAGGGGCTTGGTGACAAAGGTATGCGGAAGGCGTTTTTCGAGCAATTCCGTTTTCTGTTCAGGAGTGGTCAGCAAACCAGCCATGCGGCAATGCCAATTGTTGAGCACACCGGGGCAAACCATATAAAGACGCGGAACCGGTATGGCACGGTCAAGACACTGGTATTGAAACAGCCCCTTGTTCGCCGCCATCTCAATGAAGCTTTCCGGGTTGAGCTGCTTCTGGATTTTCGTCATTAATTTTCTGCTGATGAGCTTATCAAGAAGGTGACAGTCGAAATCAGGGTGGAATAACCCGAGCCGGAACGCCTCAAAAGGTTTAAACCGCTTTTGCCGGCATATACGCAACGCCCGCGAACAAACCCGCAGATAGCCGGGATGCCATACAGGAATAATCCGGTGGCAATACCACGCTGTTTTAAGAGTCCTTATTGTTTTTTTGGCTATTGACCGCAAAATCCGAAAACGCCCTTCTCATAAAAAAAAACGCAACCCCTTTTTGTGAGAATCTACCAGTAAATCGGTTAAAAATCAATTGGTTGCATTAACCAAGCTTTAACATTACAATCGCAGCCTGTTTTGAATATGACTCGCATTACGTATTAGGAGAGCAAGGGCATTAACCGGATTCTTTATATAACTCGCGGCGGGGCTATATCCGGCAGCCAGCGGCAGCTTCTTTACCTGATTGAGCGATTAGACAGAAATATCTATGAGCCAATCGTGGTCTGCAATAAGGGCGGCGCACTTGCCGATACCCTGCAAAAAATGAATATCGAAGTGATAGTCCGGCCTCTGCATCCCTGGCGAAAATTACTGACTGCAATACCGCGATATATTGGCGTTTGGTATCTTTGCAATTTAGCAGCGCAAAGAGATATCTCCCTGATTCACTGCTGTGATTTGTGGATGAGCGGCTATATGCACCAAGTCCTGAAAAAGTGGAAAGTGCCTTCGATTTTGCACGTTCGCAGACCTGTAACACAGCGGGACGTGCGAAAATTTGACTGCGACGAGGCAGACCGGGTAATCGCGATTTCAACAAGAATCACGGAAAATCTGCTCTCCGCGGGAATCCCTTCGGAAAAGATTGCACGAATAGATGACTCAGTGGATGTCGAGCTTTTCTCGCCGGAGAGAAATACAAAAAATGTTCTGCGGGACGAATCATCCCCGGCTGACCAGATACGAATAGGCATCATCGGTCGAATCGACGGGTTCAAACGCCAACTGGACTTCCTGACGGCGGCCAGAGAAGTATTACGACAATCAAAACAACCCCTGATGTTCGTTGTGGTCGGCGATATTCATTCGCACGCCTATTTTAACAAGGCACAAAAGTTTGTCAGCAAAGCCGGTATAGAGAAATATGTGCGGTTCACGGGCAGACGGGATGATATACCCGCGGTAATGGCGTCGCTCGATATTCTCGTGAGCTTGTCGGGCGGTTCGGTAATGTTCGAGGCGATGGCCGCGGGCAAAGCGGTAATCTCCGCGGGCTTTTCATCCAGAAAATACTCCTACCATATCCAGGACGGCAAAACGGGAATACTCGTCGAGTCGCGCGAAACATCAGATCTGGCACAGGCAATGATTAAGCTTGTCGATACCCCTCAGTTGCGAAACGAGCTTGGAACCCAGGCAAGACAATGGGCGATAAAAGAGCTTACGCATACGAAAATGGCCGCAAAAACGCAACAGCTTTATGATGACTTGTTAAACCCCAAATACCCGAACGACAATCAAAACCACAAGCATACCGACGACTAACAAGCCGGCTCTAAGTACTCTTGCCTGTTTGGTTTTGGGCTCGACTAACTGCCAGAAAAAAGTCGCTACAACCGCCACAAGGCATATCCGCAGAACAAAAATTATAACACTTCCGACCATATTCGAATTATATACCATTTTATCATTTTTAGTCAAGCGAATTTTGCCCATTTTAACATCATTCTAACCCAATAGCCCCCTACCCGACTTCCCAGTATTAAAAAAGCAATTTGCTGGCTGGCCAACAGGGCAATCTGGCACTCTATGTAGACAAAAGCTGAATCCTCCCTATTTGCCGGTTTCATAAATATTAAAGCCCAAAAGAAGTATGAGCCGAAAAGAACATGAGGATGTTTTACAACATAACTGGTTTAAATTTAAGGAGATACAGATGCAGTTCTTCACAGAAATTAAGAAATGGCTGGCAGAGATTACTGAAATAGCGCTGCTGTTGATTGCCCTCGGTGTCGCAGTTGAGATTCTGTTTGGTAACACTGTGCCGTTCTTCGGCCAGGTGATTACCAATATAACGGGAATCCTGAAGACCCTTGGCGAAAACGGGCTGGTGGGCTTAGTCGCTCTTGGGATTATTCTGTACCTGTTCAACAAGAAGAGAGCTACCAACTAAACCGGCCTGCTTGAACACCCAAATAGAAGTGACTTATGCCGCGCGGCCTGACAGTAAACAAGTCCGGCTGCGCGGCTTTCTTGTTTCCGAAAAAAGGAAGAAAATTGTATGAACCCGCCCAGAATAATCTCTTCCAGAAAATACTTATCATTGCCCCTGCTTTTATTTATTACTTTGCCCTGTTATGCTGAGCCCTTATCAAATCTGTATAAAATCACAGACGGCATATCCGGCGTTCGTTCCAAATACGACCGCTTCATAATCAAACCCGGAGAGGAACGCTGCATTGAAAATATCGCAGGGCCTGGAGAAATCACTTTCTTTTATTTCACGGACAACAGCGGGGGGCAAATTTACGATGGACTGGTTTTGAAGGTACGCTGGGACGACCAGAACTTCCCGGGAATTAACGTCCCTCTGGGGGCTTTTTGGGGCGTCTTTAACAAGAAGACCTGCGATTATCAATCCCTGCCGATGCAGGTTAACCATCTTTGCTATATGTGCTGCCTGCCCATGCCCTTTTCAAAAGCTGCGAAATTTTATATTGCCAACGACGGAAATGAGACCTACGACCATTTTATTGCATACGGGATTGACTTTGTGCTTGATGAACAATTCAAAGCGGAAACAAGCCGATTATATTGCCAATGGATTCGCTCTAATCCGACTCTTCACGGCGAGCATCCGATTCTTAAAGTCCAGGGGAGAGGTCATTATATCGGCAATTTCCTGCAAATATATTCCACCTATTCCGGCTGGTGGGGCGAAGGAGACACAATCTTCACCATCGACGGGAAAATTATGACACATACCCCGGGAACCGAAGACGAATACGGTTCTTGCTGGGGATTCGGCCCTCTATTTAATTCTCCTTATACGGGTTATATACAAAACGAAAACGGACATTACAGAATGTATCGATGGTACTTAAATAATCCGGTCCGTTTTCAAAAATCCCTTAATGTGGTTATTCAAAACAAGCGTTTTCAGGGTAATGATTTCAAAAAGGGCCAACTCGAAAGCGGTGATGATTATTCCAGCGTCGCGTTCTGGTATCAGGAAGACAGAAAAGAACCTGTTCCCCTGGATAATTACGAAAGAAGAACAGCCCCCACCAAAGCGCGAAAATACTAAATACTATCCAAGCTCAACCACTATCACCCAATTTTACTGCGAGCCGGCCTGAATACCAAAACAAAGTAGCGTTTTCCAAACTTTGGCCGCGCGGCCTGACAGTAAACAAGTCCGGCTGCGCGGCTTTTTTATTTCGTCCCAATAATCATCTGCGGAAAATATCCTGCGTTATCTCCGTTCGTTATCACTTCACATAAGAGTGGCCTTCCGGAAGAAATGGTGCGCGACGGCTTAAGCCGTAGCTGTCATCGGCGTACTGTAAAAATATTCATCTCACCCATCAGGCCGCCATCCTGTATGACTTCAAAAGTCCGCCAAGACGCTCCCAACATAGGAATTATATGGCGGAACCAAAAGGACGTCGACCAATTTCAGCAAAATAAGCTGCTTATAAGTTTAGGTGTCCTAAGAACTTAACGTCGGATGAATATTTATATAGTACGGGGGGCTTTATACTGCTCCCCGTTAAAGAATAGGTCAAAGTATGGTAATATTTCTTAATGGATCAGCTTAATCCGACCAGTATTGTGCCGCCGATAATCAGCACAACGCCCACCCATCGCCGCAGCCTAATCTGCTCTTTCAACAGCAGCCGGCAGAGTACCATTATAATTACTAGTTCCAAACTGCTGATGAGGTAGGCCATGCTGACATCCAATGTTTTCAACGCAAAGGTCCAGCAAAACCCCGCCACCACGAAACACGCCACGCCCAAACTGACCAATTTGTATCGTTTCAGGGCCAGTCGCAGGACCGCAAAGGTCGTGTGGTTATAATAGCCTAAATCCACCGATTGCTTGAATGCAACATGGCCCAGCCCCTCGGCGATGACCGATCCCAGAACCAACAGCAGTCCAGGCAGGCGTTCTATCATAGCATGGTTTCCGATGGTTGGCCTGGCGTTGCGCGAGGCGATGGCATATGAGGGCCCCTCGTGTTATGATCGGTGTTGCTGATGAACCAGACCCCAACCATGATCATGACAATGCCTACCATCCGCATCACGCCAACTTTCTCGCCGAAGAACATAACTGAGCAGGCAACCACCGAGACCAAACTCAAGGCG
>Ga0187881_10000638_pt1 | contig 40912 bp, 31 predicted proteins | sample June2016WEW_19_1_2_FD_133017 | JGI IMG/M metagenome (GOLD analysis project Ga0187881, IMG submission 133017) | Peatland microbial communities from SPRUCE experiment site at the Marcell Experimental Forest, Minnesota, USA - June2016WEW_19_100 | ecosystem: Environmental > Terrestrial > Soil >... | reverse complement strand
AGGCGGTGATCGGTCGGGCGTAGCTGAGGTCAGCCTTGGCAAGCAGAAGAATCCAGAAAATGAATTGGACTCCAAAAATGCTCAACAGGAGGTAGAATGTCGGTTGAACCGTCACTGTCTTTACCGTTTCCATGAAACCGGCTGACTCCGGCACGCCAAGAACAACAGATTTCCATACCATTTGCGCCACCGTTTCCACCGCGATGGTAATGGTTATAATCAACCAAACCATACGTGGAAACTTTGCGATGATATTACCGGCTTGTGGGAGATGTTCCATCAGACATTTCCTATTTGACCCGATATTTCCGATTTAATGCTTTTTCGACTTTCAACTCCACTGTAACAGCAAAACTTTCTTTGAATTGGAAGAATCTGATATTTTTTTATAGGTCTTGTGACCTTCCCCTGTTTATTGTACTATTACATATTAGAGTATCCAGCGTTAATTGGCTCTGTCACAAAAAACTCTGCCGTCTAAAACATAACCATGGATGAAAAAACTATGCAAAAAACCATAAACAAAGAACTATAAAATTCGTATTATAGGGCTTGTTGAATTGATGGGAAATATTAATAAAACTATGGGTGCGCTTGGTATTACCGTTGCCGGGGTTCAGGATGTTCTATCGTGGGGATGGAATGGCCAAATGCTGGTGGACGAACTTATCCGACTCGACTACATGACGATTCCAAATTTGGTTCTTAGACACGAAGGTGATATAGCTCAATGGGCACCAGTTTTCATGAACCAACCCGACACTTGGCGTTTGTTAGTTAACAAACCGCGGGGCATCGTTGGTTACTGGCATTTTGCTCCGTTGCTTCCTGAAGATTATGCTGTTGCCAAACGCGGCAGATTACTCGACAGCCAGATTACTATTGACAAAGTTCAATTTTTTGGTCCTCCCGGCTTTTATGATATTTACTTTTCACAGATATGTATGCATCCTTCGTTCAGGAAACTGCGAAGCGTCCAGCTATTATTCAAAAGTATCTTTCAGCTTATTGATGACTTGTCCTGTCGGGGAATATTTGTAAGAGAAATATGTGCCAACGCATATACTGATGTCGGACATGCCGTATGTCAATATTTTCAACTTGAGTACTTGTGCAACCATTTGGAACATGGGATGATATACGGAGGACCAATTCGTAATCTAGCAGAACACGCAATGGCAAAGCATTTTCCTGACCTGAAACGGCGTTATACGGAACAGGGCCTAATTTAGCTGCCGCGAATACATGTCTTCAACAACAAAGGAACAATTTAACAAGATGCACTTTTCTTATTCTGCTCACCAAGCTTTTGCTCTATCGCCGCTAACCGTTCTTCTAAATCCTCAATTTCCTGTAAAGGTCCGAACATCTTTTATTGTCGGGATCGGGGAATCGAAGCCCGACCTCGTCATTTTTGCCCACGCCTTTCTCAATCCTTTAGATTTGCCTTGTCAGGTTATGTATCATCGAAATGTTCCCGTACTGTAAAAATATTCATCTCAATCATTAGGCCACCCTCCTGTATGACTTTAAAAACCCGCCAAAACGCTTCTGACATTAGGAATTATATCGCAGAATCATAGAATAATTGACCAATTTCAATAAAATCAATGGTTTATAAGGCCAGATGTTTCATAAACTTAGCATCAGATGAACTTTTTTTAGTACGGGATGCACGGTCGTAGGTCCCATAATATGTGGTATGGAGATTTGACCGGAATATCCGTATGCGACACTTGACCACATTTTGCAGCCGATAAATGTATCTTGTGGTTATTTGGCAGCTTTTTTACTCTCGATTGGACGCAGCCAATACTACATGGTGAAAATCTATTGAAAATTGTTTTATTCAACTCAAGAAAAATGACGAAGAACGCCGTGGGGAATAAGTAATTGATTAGAACCTCTTAGTTATTATCGTGAGTTCTTGCTTAAACTTAAGCGGTTTAGGCATTATTTTTGAAATTGGGGGTAGTACTTGGGGGCAAGTACAAAGGCAGATAATCGTGGTTAAGTAGAGTCATCTGAATTACCAAGATATTTTACGTCGTGGATATCTTCGTTGCTGATTCTTGCTGATGCATGGGGGTTTGAAAAAGTCGGACCGGTTGCGCCGAGTTACTACGCGGGAGTCAACAGGTAATTTGGCGATTTCTCGGAACGTCTGTCTTTCAGGGGGGTAATGATGAGTTGGATAATTTAACAGCAGGAGATGCGATTATGCCTGAAAAAAAGATTCTTATTGTCGATGACAATGCGGATTTGGTGCGTATTATGGGCGCCCACTTGGAGGGGCACGGATACCGCGTCGTTTCAGCCTCGGATGTGGCCGAAGCCATCAAGGCAGTTCAGAAGGATAAGCCCGACCTGATAATTCTGGACGTCGTTATACCCGGGGGGGACGGGCTGGACGTTTTGAGGCGACTGAATGCCTCGAATCCAAGGAATATGATACCCGTTATCGTGGTGACCGGGATGGAGCCAAGAACGAAAGTAGAGGCGTTCGCAAACGGGGCGGTGGACTTTTATCTCAAGCCGGTGAATATGGATACTCTGCTGGAGTGCATCCGTGAACAGATCGGTCAGCCGGTTGGAGTGGACCCGGATTGGTAATTGCCTGCCCTCATAAGCAGAGGCGGGATGCCGGTTATTTGGAAAGCGATGTTAGTTGGATAACCTGTAGCAGGAGCGGGTTGAAAGGAAGTGAAGATGGAAAAGACGAGAATATTGTTAGTGGACGATGAGCCGGATCAGTTGATGATTCTCGAAAAAATGCTCGAGGCACGCGGTCACACAATCATCACGGCTACTTGCGGCAACGATGCCATAGACCTTGCGAGGACAAAGCACCCTGACCTCATTATCCTTGACATCGCATTGCCGGACATTCTTGGCGGAGATGTCGCCGCCACACTAAAGCAGTACCCCCAGACGAATAGGATTCCCATAATATTTCTTAGTGGAATATTTTCAAAGGCGGAAGAATCAAAAATGGGGCACGTTGTAGGCGGCAATACGATATTTGCCAAGCCCTGTGACCTGAACGAACTTGAGACCTCCATTGGGCGGCTTATTCGCCAACACCAGGTTGGCCGGGACGGCAAATCCACAGAGCGCAGAGACAGAAAAAAGATTCTGATTGTCGATGACGACAAAGATTTCGTTCAAATTCTACAATTGCGGCTTGCTGCCAGTGGTTACGATGTTGTTTTCGCAATGGACGGCGTTTCTGCGATTAGTGTGGCGCGGCGGGAGAACCCTGACGTCATCCTCGTTGATATCGGACTGCCGGCGGGGGACGGCTTTAGTGTGATAGAGCGACTGGCAGTAATCGAGGAGCTTATGTTCACGCCCATCATTGTAATCACCGGCAAGGACCCCTCGGCGGTTCAACAGCGTGCGACACGGGCAGGCGCCAAGACCGTTCTGCTAAAGCCCGTCAACGAAGATAAACTGCTAACCATCATCCGGAATGCCCTGGGAAATGAATTATGAGAGGACATCGGAGATAATGTCTGCGCAAATAAATAAAAGAAAGGACAATAAGAAGATACTGGTCGTCGAAGATGAGCCGGACATGGCCATGGTCATCACACATTTCCTCCAGTACGCGGGCTACGAGGTTTTAACCGCCGCAAATGGAGAAGAAGGGCTTGAGAAGACAACGAGCGGGAAACCCGACCTTATCCTGTCCGATACACAGATACCGGTTATGAACGGCTGGGAAATGCTCGAAGAACTGAGGAAGCAGCCGGGGGCAAGAAATGTACCTGTAATAATGGTAACCGGGCGCTATGAAAAATATGATATTGCTGCGGCCTGCAGGTACAACATAACAGATTACATAGCGAAGCCGTTCGACCCCTCTGTCTTACTTGAAAAGATTAGCGATATCTTCGCTTCAAACCACAGGCGAAGAACCGTGACAATGCCTGATTGATTGAAAATAGAATTAGGGAGATGTTCTATGAAAGATTCTAAACAAAATGCAAGGCCGAAGATACTTCTTGTAGATGATGATGCCGACTTTTGCACCATAACAGCGCTTGGATTGAAGAAACTTGGGTATGATGTTGTTACTGCTTTGAGCGCCTGCGACGCTTTAAACATAATGCGAACGAACAAACCGGACCTGGTTTTGATGGACATTGCGCTCGAGGAACAGTTCGATGGCATCCAGGTTGCTGAGCAGATACGCTCGGACTTCGATACAGCCGTCATTTACCTGACTGGCCACACAGATAATTTCATCGTGAGACATGCCAAAATCACAGAGCCATTTGGTTATATCGTAAAGCCAGTGAAATTAGAGGAACTAAAGGCAGCCATTGAGACGGCGCTTTACAAGGCAAAAACTGAAAGCGAGTTGAAAAACCTGAACAGGCGTTTAGAAGAGGCCAACCAGAAGTTGCGCGATTTCGCATACGTTGTTTCGCACGACTTGAAGACCCCCTTACGCGGAATCAGACGCCTTACAGAGTGGATAGCGAGGGATTGTGCCGACAGACTTACGCCAGATGGAACTCAGCACGTCCGGCAGATTATAGAGAGGGTGGACCGAATGTATTCTTTTATAGATAAGATACTCGAATATTCGAGTGTCGAAGACAAAGACGAAGATAAGAGCATGGTCGATTTGGGCGAACTGGTCAATAGTGTCATAGAAGCGATCGACGCACCAGAAAAAGTTACTATTACTATCGAAAATCAATTGCCTGTTTATGAATGCAACGAAACTCGCATAGCTCAGGTATTCCAGAATCTTTTGGGCAATGCCGTCAAATACATAGACAAGCCCCATGGCGAAATAAGCGTAGGTTGCGTCGAAGAAGAGTCCTTTTGGAAGTTTAGCGTGAAGGATAACGGCCCAGGGATTGAAAAAAAACCCTTTGATAAGGTTTTTGAGCTGTTTAAGACATTAGCGTCGCCAGATGAAGGCGGTGGGACGGGAATTGGCCTTGCGACGGTGAAGAAGATTGTCGAAATGTATGGCGGCAGTGTCTGGCTCGAATCGGAACTTGGCAAGGGCAGCACGTTCTACTTCACCTTGCCCAAGCGTGAGGTAACGAGTGAAGGCAAAGAAATCGCAGTTGCGGCTGCCGCGATTTAAGGGAACTGCGATATGGAAGCGGTAACAGAAGTGCAGGCGAGACACTTCGGCAAACTGAAATATGTTTGAAGTAAGGGGGCATAAATGGACCGGAAAAAAGTACTTGTTGTGGACGACGATAGGGACTTTGTGCATATAACCAGCGTATATCTCAAGGCATACGGTTATGACGTGGTAGTAGCGTCGGACGCCATTGAGGCCGTTACGGTTGCCAAAACCGAGTACCCTGACATTATTCTTCTCGATATCGGTCTGCCCAAGGGAGACGGTCTTACCGTGTTGAATCGACTCACAAGTTCAGACCGTACCACCCTGATACCGGTAATCGTAGTTACCGGCAAAGACCCATCGCTAAAAAAGTCCTGCCTCGCAGCCGGAGCCATGGAATTTTTCGTGAAACCTTTCAATCCTGATGTTCTTCTGGCCTATATTGACGGGGTGTTTCATCAGGCGGTCGGGTCAGACAAAAAGTGATGGGAATTGGCCTTGCCTAAGCGTGAGGCAACGAGTGAAGACGAAAAAAGCACAGCTACGGCTACTGCGAGAAAATAAGCATTTATCTTTAAGGGGACCGCGATATGAAAGCGGCAACAGACAAAGGAGCAAGTAAGGATAACTTGTTTAATTGCTTTTCCTGAGGCAGCCGAGGTTCTGTAGAAATACAGGCCTTTGGTTTTTTATTTAGGAAGGAAATATGCAGAAAAAAATAAGAGTAACGCCAAAAAAGAAAAAGATTATGCCTGCGGGTCACAAAATAACATTTTTTCCCATTGTTGGTGTCGGGGCTTCTGCCGGGGAGGCCTTAAAAGGAAATTTAGCGAAGGCTGGGGAACTTTTAGGAGATATCGCCGAGCGCAGGAAATTGGAAGAAACTCACAGCAGATTGGCTGCAATTGTGGAATTTGCTGATGACGCAATAATAGGCGAGGAATTAGATGGTACCATTATAAGCTGGAATAAAGGGGCAGAAATTGCATATGGGTATAATGCCAAGGACATCGTAGGAAAGTCCATATCTTTATTAATGCCGCCCAGTCACCTTGATGAGTACAAAGAAGTTTTAACAAAGATAGCGTGCGGAGAGACCATAAAGCATTATGAAACTCAACGCAGGAGAAAAGATGGCCAAATAATCGATGTTTCGCTGACAATCTCTCCGATTAAGAACCCCTCTGGAAAAATAATAGGAGCTTCCACAATTGCTCGCGACATCACCGAGCGTAAGGAGATGGAAGCCGGCCTGGAAAAGACCCGGAAAGAACTGGTGGTTATTAAAAAATCCGCAGATGAAGCCAGTGAATTCGCCGAGAACGTCATCAATACCGTGCGTGAACCCTTAATCGCTCTGGACCAGGATTTAAGGGTAGTCAAAGTCAGCCGTTCCTTTTATGAATTCTTCAAGGTAAAACCTGAAGAGACCGTGGGGCAGCTTATTTATGACCTGGGCAATAAACAGTGGAATATTCCCAGGCTGCGGGAACTGCTGGAAACCATCCTTCCCCAAAAATCGACCTTTGATAACTATGAGGTTGAACACGATTTTACTACCATTGGCAAGCGCATAATGCGTTTGAATGCCCGGCAAATCCAAAGGGCGCCGGGAAAAGAGCGAATCATCCTCCTGGCTATCGATGACATCACCGAACACAAGAAAGCACAGCAGGCAATCGAGGATGCTCGCGAATACGCTGAAAACATCGTAGAGACGATACAGGAGCCCTTGATAGTGCTGGGTAATGACCTGAAGGTAATCTCAGCCAACAGCGCCTTCTACCAGACTTTTAAGGTTAACCATAAGGAAACCGAGGGCCGGTTTATTTACGATTTAGGCAACCGGCAGTGGAACATTCCCGAACTGCGACATTTCCTGGAGGAGGTTCTTCCCAAAAACAGCGCCTTTAATAACTACGAGATTGATCACGACTTCGAGACCATCGGACCGAAAACAATGCTTTTCAATGCCCGACGCCTTGACTCTGTGCAGATGATCCTCATTACTATTTATGACATCACCGAGCGTGTGCGGGCGGAGGAGAAGCTGCAGAAGAACGAAGAGCAATTCCTCGAGCGCAAGAAGGTCGAAATAGAGCTTAAAGAAGCAAACGAGCAGCTAATAAAGTTCAATGATTTGAAAGATGAATTTGTCTCAATAGCGTCGCATGAGCTGCGCACGCCGCTGTCTATTATTTCCGGGGCCGTCAAGCTGCTCATCGACGAGATACCGGGTAAAATTGTCTCCGGGCAGAAAGAGATACTCGATATGGCGATGAGGAACCTCAATCGGCTCGCGAGAATTGTTGACGCTTTGTTGAACATCTCCAAAATAGAATCCGGCAAAACAGAGCTTTACAGAATTGATGCCGACATCTGTCGTCTCATAGCGGAAACCGTCAATGAATACAGTCAGCAGGCAGGAAAAAAACACATCAATTTGTCCTGTCAGCTCCCCGCCCATCCGGTCATTCTGTACGCCGATGCCGACAGAATAAAAGAAGTTATCTCAAATCTTCTTTCTAACAGTCTCAAGTTCACGCCCCAGGGCGGCTCCATAGACGTCGGCTGTGAAGACCGTAACGATGAGGTCTTCATCTTTGTCAAAGACACAGGTCGCGGCGTTGCGAAGAACGATATTCCCAGAATGTTCGAAAAGTTTACGCAGTTTGACAGAAAGATGGGACCCGGCGAGAAGGGCACCGGCCTGGGCCTGGCTATATGCAAGGGCCTCGTCAATCTGCACAACGGAAAAATCTGGGCTGAGTCCGACACCGGCAGCGGAATGAAGATATCCTTCACCATACCGCATCTCAGCGCCGAAGATATCTTCACTGAAAGTGCCGATAACGCGGTCAAATCGTCGCTCAAAGCCGGCGGCGAAGCCGCGGTCATTCTTATTTCGACAAAGCCCATTATCCAGATGGATCCTACGCAGATACAGACCATTCTCAAGGACATCTCCGTGGTTCTTGAACAAAACCTGCGGCAAAACACCGACAATATCATCATACAGGGCACAAAAGAGGTTCTCGTAGTGCTCGAAAATTGCGACACCAACGAGGCCGCGGCGGTATGCCAAAGGTTAACGCAGGCGATTGAATGTCATCTGACTGATAAAAACCTTAGTTCCAAACTTGACCTGCTGACAGGGTATGCTGCGTATCCCGATGATGGACAAACAGGTCGGTCACTTATCGAAAAGGCAAGAGAGGCAGGCGTTGCCTACCTGTCGTCGAACAAAGCATAAGGTTGGGTATGTTGAAAGGAAAAAAATGGACGGTGCAAAATTACTTGTGGTCGACGATGAGCCGGATGCGGTGCTGATTCTTGCCAAAACGCTGTTGGCAAAAGGGTACAGAGTAATCACGGCAGAAAGCGGTCTTAAGGCCATAAATCTGGCAAAGGAGGAAAAGCCGGACCTGATTCTGCTCGATATCCTGATGCCTGATATGGATGGCACGCAGGTGGCGGCAGCGCTGCAGGAAGACCCGACGACCCAAAATATCCCGGTGATATTCCTGACCTGCCTTATCACAAAGAAAACGCAGGAAATCGGCTCGCGATATCACGATATCGATCGATATGCGTTCATGTCCAAGCCATATGATTTAGACAATCTGCTGATGGAAATAAGCCGGCTTATTGGCGTACACGTGGGATAATCGCTGGAATTATCCGGCGATTATTTTTTCGACTTGTTCGAGAATGGCCCTGGCCTGACAGACCCCCTTCATCTATCCGACCTTGAAGTAAAAAGGTACAAGGTCGGAGGTTAATAGCGGGTTAATTTGGGTGTAAAGAAAAAGAGATAACTACCCGTTGACCAGGAAGTTATCTCTGCAAACCAATAGCGGGGGCATCATATAAGGACCTGGAGATACCGGATTTTTAGCACACTATGCCGGAAATTGATGGCACTTTTGTCACCTTTTGAACACCGCCAAAACGCGTAACTCTTTATCCGTCAAACCGTTACCGAATGTCACCCCTCTATACCCCGACAAGTATTTAAGGCATACCTTGTCTTTAGCCATGGCTGGCATAGGCAGCCATCCTTTCACTAGAACTGTAAAAATATTCATCCCATCCATCAGGCCGCCCTCCTGTATGATTTCAAAAGCCCACCTATGCGTTCATGACAGATGATTTCACCACTGCCCTGTGGCGGCGGTTCAATCATATTGTTACCAAGCCCTTGATGAGGTCTCTCATGGTGGTAATGAAGACAATACTGCTCAATACAATACCTCAGGTGAGATTCACCAAAGATGAGCATCCTTCCCAGGCATTCCGATTTTATAGTCCTGATAAATCTCTCAACAACCGGTGTCAGATTAGGGGCCATAGGCAGCGTGCGTACCGTCTTTATACCCGATGATTCCAGCATATTCCTGAATGCTTCTGTATATAATGGGTCCCTGTCGTGGATCAGATACACCTTATCCTTTAGAAAACCCCCTAACGGGTCTGTCAGATTCTTTGCCATCTGTTTCATCCAGTCACCATAGGCCTGCTGTATGATGCCTGCGACTTCTACCTTCCTGGTTGAGTAATCTATGACCACTAAAATCATATACCTCGTCAAGCCCTTCAAGGTATAAATCTCTGTAGTGAAAAAGTCTATGGCGGCAAGCGATTCCCAATGCGATTTGATGAATTCCTTCCAGGTGGTCTTTTTCAATCTGTTCGGACTTGGCTCCAAGCCATTCCTTTTCAAAATATAAGCTATCGTCCTATGTGATATTCTATAGCCAAGGTACTTTAGCTGGCCCGCTATCCTTAAATAACCCCAGCTACGGTTATACCGTGCAATCTTTATAACAAGCTCTTCAAGTTCTTCCGATATCCTGGGCCTGCCGATTTTTCTGTTCCTGCTGCCATCATACTTGGTTGCTATCAGCTTTCTGTGCCATTTAAGTATTGTGTCCGGTGAGAATGCACAGCAAATCTCAGACAAAACCTTACGACCCAGCCTTTTACCTGATACAGCCAATAGTCTCTTCTGCTCATTAGTAAGAATTATCCTCTTCTTGCCAAGTTTGCCTCTGAGAATGGTGTTTTCCGTCTTCAGATACTCAATAACGTCCTGCTGGTGTCTGTTTATCCATCCTGCCAGCATCGTCAATAATATAGCCAAAGGCCGAATTTTCATAAGGTCTCCCACAACATTGATAAAAAGCAGGAATTATAGTCCATAACCATAGGAAAATCGACCAATTTCAATAAAATAAGTTGCTTGTAAGACCAGCTTTCCTAAATACTTAAGGTCGGATGAATATTTTTATAGTACGCCATTCGTAATGACCTTATTGACCGGGCAAGAACGGCAAGTTCCAAAGCAATGTCTGGAATTTCTGTTGCAAATCTGTTGCAAGTGCCTTTTTCGTCCCCCAGTAAAAAATGCTGTCAGGCACAGGTGCTTGACAGCAAACAACTTACGTAATAGCGGGGGCGCGCTCGTGGCCGTATCACATGAAAAATGCCTTCTGGGGGAAATGGTGCGTGGCAGCTTAAATTGACCAATTTCAACAAAATAAGCTGCTTTAAGGTCAACTCTACCAAATACTTAACGTTGGATGAGTTTTTTTATAGTACGCCATGGCAAAATCCGATTGCAGAACGCGTCATCGGCACGCTGCGCCGAGAGTGTCTGGACCACATGATTATTCTTAATGAAAGACATCTGCATAGCGTGCTGGACGAATACATCAATGAATATTACAACATCAGCAGAACGCACATGTCGCTTGAGAAGGATTCGCCTGTACATCGGCCTGTTCAGACGAATGGCAAGATCATCAGTAAAGCCATCCTCGGCGGCCTGCATCACAATTACAGCCGAGTTGCCTGAATACAAATCATGCCCTGGTTGTCAAGCAACACAGAGAACGTCTGCACTAACAATGAAGATTCAGCAAAAAACACGTCCCGGCCAGAAAAAGCCCTTTCCAAATCAGTCAATATCAACCTGCCAATGAGCAATTTCCCCCTTCCGAATCCAAATAACGTCAACTTTTATGGCCAGATTAATTTTTGAGTAGGACAGCAAATATTATAAATTTAACAAGCTTTCAGCAGTCCTAAAAACGCTTGACAAACGCAGACAGTGCTGAAATTAACGCTATATTTATTAACCTAGGTGGCTCAAAATTCGTTGCGCACACTAGCTCAATTTCCGATGCTATTCAGCACGGAGTACAGCATTTCCGAAGTAACATTTAATGGCAAAACGTTGGGCCATTCCCTCTAAATTCACAACACTCTCGCAGTCGCATAAATTTTTACACCCTGCTTCCTATTCAAATTCAAAACGAGCAGTGGTGGGGAATTTTTTATACCCCCTCAAATCAAAGACGCTGGACTTTTTAGCCCATGCCGCGCCAACTTCGGAAAACAGTTTGCCGTTTTCATGAGCAACGCGCAAAATATGGTCAATATCTTCGATTATCGTCTTAATAGTACCGCCATTAGAATCGCTCTGTTCACGAAATGTCAGGTATTTTTTGTCAATCGAATGGGGATAACCGCACGATTCGAATGCGCCGTTCACCACCAGCGTAAAAGGTCTGCACGTCTCGAGACTCACCGGATACTGAGCCCCATTTTCATATTGCTCAGCCAGTTTTACAAGCATATTGATGCGTTTCTCATTATCGTCGTTTATACGGTCAACTTCTCCGTTTTTAAGCATTATCGTTGCCTTACAAAAACCGGTATATTCGATTTTCGCCTTTTCGCATTCGATAATAACAAACGGGTCCATTTTTGCATCGGAACAAAGCGAAGCATTAAACAGTATCTCAACGCCTTTATCGGTCATAATCCTTAAACTGCTTGTGTCCTCGCTCTCAATATCATGGCCATGATACAGCTCCGCCTGGACACTTACAGGTTCCGCCATCGCGCCCGGCTTCATAGAAGCAAGATATAGTTCGTCACTCAGCATATGAGCCAGAGGATTGTTTATAGTTCCGTCCAGGACCCAATCGCCATTTATACGAAGCTTTCCCGCCCACTCAGTGCGATTATAATATGTATCGAATCTCGGCCAGCCGGCCATGCCCCGTACTCGTTTTATCTTTCCGTAACGGCCTTCCACAATCCGTTTCTTTAACTCCTGTATGATCGCGGAATACAGATATTGAAACGCGACAGGAACCCTTTTACCTCGCTTCGATGCATATCTCGTCAACTCATCCAGGTCTTGTATGGTAGCAACCGGCGGCTTCTCAAGAAAAATATCAAAACCGGCATCTATGCACTTGGCAGTCAAACTAAAATGTTTGTGAATTGGTACCGGAATATAAATCACATCAGCAATCCCCTTAACGCTCTTAATCATCTGGTCAGTATCATCATAAACGGGAATGCCTTTGCTCTGACAGAACAACCTGCCGGAATCTTTCCTCACCGGATTGCTCGTAACGGCAACGAGTTTTATTTTGTCGGGCAAGTCGCAGATGCGCTTTATCAATTCATAAGCGTATCCGCCTGCACCTACCATCGCCAATTTAATCATCGCCTGTTCCATTATTATTCTATGTTCAAAACCTTGTTCTTTCGAGCAGCCTCGCGGGCAATCAGGCACACTTTTGTAAGCATAAAAGATACCTGTGCGATTTCGTCATTGCTTTTGCCATCAAGAACATTCGAAAGAAACGTGTTGAATATCTTACCTTTTCCGTCGGGCAGCGGATACTGAAAAGTGCCTTTATCTTTACTGATAACAGAACATTCTTTTCGGGAGCCGCTTGCCTCAAGCACTCCTTTTGTCCCGACGATTCTTATCCAGTCATCCCCGTGAGTAGTGGCAATTTCCGGACGGCAATAATCGACACTTATCGTAGCGTGTCCGCCATTGCCAAGTTGGGCCACAAGAGCACAATTATCTTCACAGGCAGCCCGTTCGCTATGTGCAAAATTACTTTGCATCGCAGCAATTTTGGTAAAACCCAAACCCGTAATATAATTGATATAATCAAAGGCGTGTATGCCGACCCACCCTATTGTGCCGCCGTACTTGTCCTTGTCTCCAAACCAGTTGGGTCTCGTACCCCATTTGTAGCTCTTCCGGGCATTAACTAAAACAGCCTCACCAATGGCACCGCTGTCATAAACCTGCCGGGCGGCTACAAATTGAGGGGCACTGCGCATAGTCAGCATAGCCATAAGGTTAATTTTATTCCGCTCCACTGATTTGCGGACTTTTTCCAGCATTGTCAAATCAAGAGCAAGCGGTTTTTCAGCTATTACGTGACAACCCGTATCGGCGGCATCCATTATCAGCGGTGGTATAAGGTCAAGTCTTGTGCTGATTATCGCCACATCAGGTTTTAGTTCCTTTAGCATCTGTTTATAGTCATCATATACCTTCTTCCCGACACCCGGCTGAAGCCCCAGGGGTTTCGAAATGTCTTCACCCTGATACGCCGGAGCCAACCCAATCAGTTCGGCTTCCTGCATTCCAACCAAATCACGAAAAACCGCATCTGAATGGCCAAAGCCGCCTATGTTTACTACTGTTAGCTTATCCATCAAAATATTCTTCAAAATTTCCAAAAAAACTTAATTAACGCCTAACGCTTGTCCGCGAAGCACTGTTAGGTTCAACCACACGGACACTATTAACATTTGCCGATTTGCCCGGCATCGGCTTTCCCAGCGGCAGCCAGTTAATATATTCTTCAATATTGGTATAACCATCGCCATCGCGGTCACCGAGGGCATCATTTGCATCAAAAGGATTAAGGCCGACAGCCAACTCCCACTTATCAGGCATCCCGTCGTGGTCGCTATCGACAGGCGGTGTGCCGGACTCCATCATCGGATAGCCGCCGACTTCTTCTATATGATTAATTATACCGCCCGTTTTTTTTGTCACGCTGTCCACAACACGTTTGTCCACTGCATCCCGGACAGGAAATACCGAGCCGGTATCGGCTAAAACCCGCGTATACGCTGTTGACGCATCCTCAGCGGCTACAGGTGCAACCGTTATTGGGGCTGATTGTTTATACGCATCTTTTTGCGCCTGAGTAAAACCAACAAATTCAACAAGGCTCCATGGATCCTTTGGACAATTACCATCCATCCAGTTACCGATGAAATATGCCTTACAACAAGTGGTCGTTTCTCTGAAAGCATAACTGCCTGTGGAGTTGGGGCCTTTTATATAGTAGTTATTCACAAAGTCCATTTTGGTAAAACTATTATCCTCGTTTTTACCGTCATCATTGTACCCTGCATACTCACCCCCCCAGTTATAAACCACATTATTACGGAAATCGAAAAACAAACCACATGGGTCAATCGCAGAGTCATTATAATTACCCGGACGGGGGCTTCGGCCGGCATTATGGGCATAAAGATTGTGATGATATGTAATGCCATTGCCATAGCCGCCACGGATTAAAGAACCATAACCATGGCAGCCCTTATGATGAACAGAACAATTTAAGCTCTCGGTAATCATACACCACTGGACTGTAACATTCCCCAAGTCGCCTTTTTTTGAAGCAACTGAAATGGTTTCGTCCGTTGACCAGCTCGCCGAGCAATGGTCGATGATAATATTGTGGCCGGTAAAAACCGAGATGGCGTCGAATTCCTCTTTTGCGATATCGCTGGACCGCACACGCAAATAACGAATAATCACGTTGTCAGTGTGCACAGCAATATAGTAATTCTTAAGACATATTCCATCACCCGGAGCAGTCTGGCCGGCAATTGTAATATACGGTTTGTTAATATCCAACACTGACTTCAGTTCAATATAGCCCCCAACACGAAAAACGACAATTCTTGGGCCTTCTGAATCTACGGCCGCCCTTAAACTGCCCAGACCGCTGTCATTGAGATTGGTAACTTCAATAACCTGGCCGCCTCGGCCGCCGATAGCGCCCATCCCGAAACCTTCGGCGCCAGGAAAGGCCGGCAATGCTGCCGGAGCAGACCAGGCGCTATTAAAACTAAGCAACACAAACAAACAAAAAATTTCAATCTTAACGGTTTTCATAAACATTTAATTCTTAAGAGCAGCTGTTTTCCTAAAATCAAGAATTTCACGAAGCCATTGGTCAATAGTATGTCCGTCGAGTTTCATAAAGTTTTCCGGCAAAAACTTTTTGGCCTCAACATCGGTAAGCTGATGTGACCATTTCACACGCGATGAAGGATTGGCGCCGGGGCCGGAGCTTTTATATTCGGCATAAAAAGCCGTTTTCTCTCTGTTGGGGTCGCGCCAGTTATCCCAACCCTCTGGCTTTATGCCTTTGTCAAGCCAGCAATCATAATAAACCACCCTTGCATAAGGACGCCACGGCCTGCCAAGGTCTGTCATGATACCATCGGCTGTTGTGACCCGGCAACTATAAAAAACAAAGCCGGTAGGAAGATTTGGCTCAGAAGCTGCATGGGCTGTAATATGACTGTCCCCCTTGGAATGTATCATGCAGTTGTCGAAAACAGCCTGAGCATAACCATAAATAAAATCCGTTCCGCCTTCCACATAACAGTTCACGTAATACTGGCGGCCCGAATTCGCCATCAGTGTGTCCTGTCCGCCCAGAAAACGGCAATTAACGGCAATCGCGCGTTCGGAAACCAGCTTTGCAGCCAGCGCCTGCGGATGAGGACCGTAGGTATTTTCAATGGTAAGATTTTCCAGTATAAGATCGGGACTCTCGACAATGAGCGTCGCGCAATCAGCGCGGTATTTGCCTGAGCCGTCGGGCTTGTTCATATCATGATTGAGATTATAACTTATAGTCGTTTTGAATGGGTCAGTGCCCCGTAAGGCGATAAAAGGTTTATTTTTGGGTATCAGAACCCGTTGTTTATAAAAACCGGGTTTTATCAGCACGACAACTCTTTCTTTATTATCCTTGCCAACAGAATCAATAGCTTCTTGTATCGAATTAAAATCGGCATGGCCGTCGGCACTTACTTCGATCTGGCGGGTTTTGCCGGTCTCAAAAAGCTTGGTCAAACCGGATAGTTTTACATCCGGCTGCCAGGTCGCATTACTATCCTGGGCTGCTTTACACGCGCAACCTGTCAGCAAAGATAAAACCACTGACAACTTAAAAACTTTCCCTGTCATAAATGCTTCCCTTCAAATTCTGGGACACTTGTTGATAAGATTAATGCTCCCGTTTGCTTTTACTTGCTCAGGCGCATTTTGGTCTGAAGTGTTGCGCTTCAGATTAAAACTTTGGTTATCGTTTGATCTGAATGATTCATTAATTTCCTTTCGCAGGGCTAATATTCCTGGCCGCTTGTCAGCCAATCCCGCGAGATATAGAATAAATCATTCATTGATATTATACCATCATGGTCAAAATCGTATTTTTCATTGTAAAGCGGGTTGCCGGCAGAAGTATTCCAGTGCTTGGCAAATTCCGCAAAGTCATAAAAATCAACTATACCATCATAAATAATGTCCGTCCTGACAGAAGACACCAGCCAGTCGAGATATACTTCCAGATTTGTGTAGTCAGTGTTGAGGGTATAACCGTTGCCGTCGTTGGCATCATTTGGGTTCAGACCGTGCGAAATCTCCCATATATCCGATATTCCATCATGGTCGCTGTCTGTCAGAGCAGGCAACGAGTTAAGTGTGGGCCAGCCGCCTTCGGGCTGCGAATTAGTATCGACGATGGAGTGTCCTGTTTTCTTGAGCACGTCGTTTACAATGCGTGTATCAATTATGTCTCGCCTTGGGTAACTTGCGCCGGCATCGGCCAGCACATCTATTTTAGCCTGCGCCGCCGAGGTTGTTGTCACCGGTTCCATTGGCACCTCGGATGAAGCTCTATAACGGTTTATTAGGTCAACGGAGGTAAAATAATCAGGATTTAAATTAACCAAAAACCACTGACCGGGCCACCCTGTCGGCACAACATCGTCCTTGGCATTGTCGGCAAAATAGCCGTTGGCATCGGTAGAACTCTCGCGGAAGGCGTAACCGCCGCTGCCGGATTCCGGGCCTCTGATAAAGTCATTGCCTATGAAGTTATAACGGCTGACAAAGCCGGGGCCGTCATCATTATACCCCGAAACGCTCCCCAACCAGTTGTACGTCACATTGTTGCGGAAATCGAAATGCAATCCTTCGGGGTCTGTGCCAATAGCCAAATAGTTGCCGGGCCTCGGATTTCGGCCCTGATTATGAGCATACAGATTATGGTGATATGTTTTTTGCTGTCCGTATTGGCCTCGGATAAGCGAACCATAGCTATGACTCTCAAAGGTCAACGCTTCGCTCATGATGCACCACTGGACGGTAACATTGTCAGAATTTTCCTGGCACGAAATAGTTTCGTCGCGTGCATAAGAGGCAGTTACATGATCGATAATGATATTGTAGCCGGAGTCGATATCAATCGCGTCACCGGCGGAATTGGCGGCGCCTGCATCCACACGCACGCGAATATAGCGAATGATAATATCATGCGCATTGTTTTTTATATGAATACGGCCCTTCAGGCAGATACCATCACCGGGAGCGGTCTGGCCCGCTATTGTTATATTGGATTTGGGCTCGAGAACAACAGACCCCAGCGGGATAGTACCGGACACTCTGAATACAATCGTTCTGTTGGCTTGACTTACAGCATCGACGATAGAGCCCGCTCCGCTGTTACTGAGGTTGGTTACTTCGTAAACGGCGCCGCCTCGCCCGCCTGTCGCAAAACGGCCAGAACCTTCCGCACCAGGAAAGGCGTCAACTGCCAAAGCGTTGTCGACCTCGGACAGCACAAACAAACAAAAAAAACAAATCGAGATATTTTTCATCACTCTCTTATTAGACATTCCCCACCCAAACGCTCACGCGGCTTTTTCCCCAGCACCTGCCCGCTGTCCCGGAAAATACCTGTTTCGTACAACAACCGGGACATTATCATCATACTCCAACGGCGATTCAATTCTGTGTTGCCGGAGCAAATCATCAGGGCTTGATTAGCCTGTATATGTTGTAGTAAATTAACCTGGAATCATCATCATCAGTCGGCTTCTTTGCACCATTAGTAAGAACAGGATCCCAGAGATCCCAATATGCATTATTGAAAAGTGTGCCCTGTGTAATAGGATCCGCAAGGTAAACCTTATATGAAACCGGCTCATCTCTAACAAACCTTACATGGCCGTCCTTAAACACGGCATTGATGCCGCCATTTTGCACATGAAGGGTCGCTTTGTCTATTCCTGACTTATGGCTTACTGCGTCTCTATTCCAAAGTCTATCTGCCGCAAACGGGCTACTCCGGCTAAGCTGACTAAATCTTCTGGCTGTATATTTAGGCACAAGGGTGCCGGCATAGTCATCCGGCTCCATACCAATAGAGCCTCCGAGGGTCTCATCTATCGGATAATATTCGTATCCTAAACGCACCCACTGATTTATCTTGCCGTCTGATGATGTGCCAGCAAGTATCGGGTTAATATCCTGCGGCAGAGTACCCCAATTGCCGGGGCGTGTATACGATTTATATTGGTATGCGACGTCACGATTAGACGGGCAATAAAATGCTTTTGGGTCTCTTATATAGCCGCGAGCATAAAGACAAGCCAATTTCATTGGGATTAACTCGCCCGTACCAAACCATTTGTATGTTCCTTGGGTGTCGTCCTTGTACGCAAGATAAGGATGGGTTTCAGTATCATCAGAAGGTCCCGTAAAGGAGTGACCCGCCATATTCTTTCCTTTATAGCTGGGGTCGTCGCCGCCATAAAACGGCAATAAATCGGTATCCGCGGAATACGCAATTACCGCAAGCCCAATTTGCTTAAGGTTATTGGCACAAACTACACGCCTGGCAGCCTCTCTGGCCCTGGTCAATGCAGGTATCAAAATCCCCATCAGAAGGGCGATAATCGAAATTACCACCAACAATTCGACCAATGTAAAACCTTCTTTTCTTTTCATAGCGTTCATTCCTAATCATCCTGAAAAGGCACTTATTTTACCAAACGCACAATAATTCATTCATATCTAAAAGCCGGCACAACCGCCGTCTGTTCTATTAAAACACTCGTGCCACTCACTTGCTAACCTGGCAAAATCAGTAAACTCAAGTAGGTAGGTGGTACTGAATGCGGCGTTTAACCAATTATCAGCAAAATAGTCCAAATCTTCAATGTCAAGGACGCAGTCATGATTGAAATCCCACTCTGGTCCACCCACATGAGGATAATCTCCATCATACTGCCTGCACCTCCAGCTAACCGTCTTAAAGGACCAAGTATCACTGCTGACAGTGCCGTCAGTTATAACCTTCATATAGTAGGTATTTCCGGAAGAAACAGTCATAGTCACGCTGTGCTGACCGCGAGTCGCGGAAACCGAACCTCGCGAAGTGGTTGGGTTCGTATTGGTATCGCAGTAAACAACATCGGTTGTGCCGCCGTAACCGGAGTACTATTTTAACTGGAAATTAGTACACGGGTCGGGATGACAATAAACCGTCGTATTGCCGTTTGCAGGCGTCGGAGCCGAGGCCTTCTTGGGTGAAACAGTCGAACTGTTTACAACATAAATAGTACCATCCTGACCATCTTGAGCAAGAGCCGTTGGTGGATTACCAGCATAAGTACCCTTAACCCCGCCGTCAGCGGTAATGATGCCGGTGTTAGAGTAGGTAGTACCATAGAAAATGGCCACGCGGCCGCCGCCGCCGCCGCCGCCCGTATCATTGGTCCCTTTGCTGCTATCGCCGCCGTCGCCGCCGCTCACATCGATAATACCTTCATTTGTAACAGAGCCGCCGGCAATAATTTTTACCGAACCGCCGCTGCCCCCGCCCGCCGGGTACTGTACTCCAGCGCACAGTTGACTGCCGCCATTGGCTATTATTTGGGAATTGACGTCAAGGGTTACGTTACCGGTAGCGACAATCTCGATACCGCCGCCGCCCGCGCCGCCGCCCGGGGCGCCATCGCCGCCGCCCCATCCACCGGCGCTGCCGCCAAACGGGACAGGCACTTCCTTATCGCCATAGCTTGGGCCGCCGGAAAATACGCCGAATTGGTAACCGCGGCCCGCTTCGCCGCCGACACCGCCGTAACCGCCGCCGCCGCCACCTTTATATGGCGGGTTTATTGGAACACCGGGGCCAAATGTACTCTGCGCAAGGGCTGTCGGGACATATATGTAATGGTCAGACCCCGAAGTATATATACCATAGTGCGTATGGTAATTCTGGGGGAAAGTGTACTTAGTCCAGTAATCTGCCAAAGCAGGCTGGGGGCTGTTAACAAAAACGCTTACATCCTGGTTGTGCTTAGGTCCGGGGAAACCGCCCGAACGTGCGTAGGTAAGATCTTGAATTGTAGTCAAAATATCATCTCCGGCAATTTGTACCCTGCCGTCAAAATAGAAATTGCCTGTTACGTGAATAGCAAGCGGTGTGGGAGTGTTAATATCAACCCATTCGGGACGAACCTGGGGCACTACGATAATATCGTAACGCCTGTCATAATTAAAGCCGCTCGGGAAGTTAAAGACCGCCACGCCGTCTGTAGCAAGTGAACCTGTTGCACAAGGGTCAGACCAGCCGTCTCCGTGAAGTTCACAGGTATAGGCCGGGACAATATGGTCCGCATAGGTTGTATCAGCACCTGAAGTATTGAAAACAAGCTCGTACGGCTTGGTGCGGAAACTCCATATATCCCCCACTACCGTTCCTACCGACGCATAAGTACTGTTTACACGCCAATAGAAGATTGCACCTCTGCTGCCGGGGACATAACCATTTACGCAAGGGTCTGTGATGCCATTTGCAATCTGCACACTGACATCATTGGACTCCACCAGTGACCTTGTTGCTGATACATAAACTGCATAGGTCGCCGCCGAAGGAGTAAACCATGACAAATTAACATCGCAAGCATCTATATCTTCCGCGCCGTCCACAGGAGACGGATTGATCGCCTTGCCTGTTTCGGAGGTAAACGACCATAGCGGGCCATTTGAATCATCAGATTTAACATACCAATAATACGTAGTATTAATCGCTAATGGTCCGCCAATTTCGGCATTTGTTGCTATATGTGTTGTGCCGTCGGTTGTCTTTTTAAGGACCAGATTATTCGGGTCCGTGCCAAAATATACCGCCTGTGTTGTAACGTCGGGTGCAGGCACCCAGTTCACATCTGTCGACATAATCACATTTGAAGACCTCGGAATAGGAAGCAGGGCTATCGGTTGGGTTTTATCCGGCTGATTGAGAATACTGACCTCCACCGGGGTAAGGACACGGCTATAAAGACGTACATCGTCGAGCAAGCCGTCAAATTCGCGTTCCCCGGCTCCAATCCATAAAGGTGAATCATAAAACACATCAACATTCATAGTTGTAGTACTAAGAGCAGTAACTATTACAGGCACCTCAAGACCGTCGACGTATATCTTGGTGCTTAACTGCGTTGTGGGAACGCTTGTCTCCATGCTGCTGCTTCTGTCAATTACAACGGCTGCATGATGCCATGTGTTGACCTCAACCCCCAATTCGCTCAGTGTCGATGCTGTTTGCATCTTCAGGCAGTTATCCTTGTGATAAAACTGGAGTACGCCGCCATATATGCGTATTTCCCATAATTTATTCTCATAACCTGAATCGCTCAGGTGGATGCTTGCGTGCCTTATTATAGTGCCATCGGTGATACTAGGCGAATTGAACCAGAATGCCCACGTATGCTTTTTTGTCGGAAGGCCAAGGTCGAAGACGCCTGTACCTGACGGCACAGTCAGCCTAACATCATTGGGTGTTGAAATGTTGGACGCTACACCGGGACCAGGGGCGTTGTCATGAATCGCTGCGAAGTTCGCGTCGAAACCGAGACCAGTTCTGCTTGTCTCACCAAACACATTAGGATACATATTGTTATAATCAACTAACGTTCCGACAAGACCGCCTTTCGCATCTGTGGTCGTATGCGCTGAATTGTTGAAGGTCTCAAAATTCATGTTGAAGACCAGAGCGGTATCCGCATCGGGATCCCATACCGCCCACGCACTCGTAGAAACCAATGCCGCTACTGCCAAAACCATCCATTTCCATCCACTCTTCATAGCTATGTCCTCCTCGTAAGACAAAAAACTGCCACAATATGCCGAAAAATTAAGGTTTACAAAACATTTCGGATTTCATTCCGAATCGCACCGCTTCAGACCAAAAACACCTGTTAGTTTATTATTACATTTACGCAAGGCCCCCGGACTATAATAAATAAGACCTGTAATAATCCCGGAATGATGCCTTTACAGCAGTAATATTCACTTTGACTTGCAAAAGAGCATAGACTGACATTCAGCCCGCCCAAATTTCCTCAGGGCCATACTCTTTTATCGAATATGGCCCTGAGTCCTTGATTCTGTGATAACAAACCGTTATTTTTTGTTGCGTCTAATGGCCAGTAAGCCAAGACCAAACAACGCCATTGTAGCCGGCTCAGGAATATACGTCAGGCGAAGAGTATCCGCAAACGTATCGGCATTTGTATCCACCCAAGAAGCCGTCCAACCAGCCGGAAGGACGCCGAATGCACCGCTGCCATTGTTGTAAGTGCTGCTCATGGTGTTGAACTTCCATACGTCAAAGGTGCTGCCCACGGTCGGAGTATAACCGTTCAGCAAGTCGACCTGCAATGTTGCGCCCGCGGTGTTGGCATAATTCCCGTACTGGAGAATACTGTCAAACGAGGATGCGGAAGCAATGTCAAAATCTATGGTTCCGCCTGTGCCAACGGTATAGTCCATTGCATTGGTGCTGTTACCGAAGGTTATCGCTTTGACAGTATCAATCGCGCCGATTTCCAACTTGGCCAGACCCTGATTAAAGCCAGCGCCTGCGCTGTTAAGCCCAAACCGATATATCATGTTCCGGATGACCAACGTTCCGCCAGTAGCATTAAATGTGGCGCTAGCGTTGGCACTATTACCCTTGCTGAGCACCTCCGTATCAAGGATGCCACCGGACAGATTGTAAGTTGCCGTCCCAGTTGTTGTACTGGATGTAACAAGACGCAGTTCACCTGTTCCGTTATAACCGGTATAATAGACGCTTACAGTACCGGCGCTTTGGTTGACTGTCGTTGATGCACCATTGGACGTTCCGGCCTTTACGAGCGTAAAGAGCTCAGACGAACCCTTGGTAGCGGTCAGATTCGAGCCGTTGGTGATGTTTAACACAGTAACATCCGTCGAAGCGTAACCCATCAAAAGCTGGCCAACCGTCTGACTTGCGTCAAGTGCCACTGTGCCGTTACTGACTTGTGCCGTCTCAGTCGTTCCGGGCAACGTACCTCCGCTCCAGTTACTCGTTGTGCTCCAGTTGCCATTGTTACCACTGACCCAGGTCCTGGTCGCCTGGGCTGTCGAACCAATCGACAATAACAAAACACATACCATTAATACACCTACACATCTTCTCATTCTGTCTCCTCCTAAAACTAAAACAAAAGTTACAAGCGCGCTTTACTTGTATTTACTAACAGATACCCAGCACACACCAGGCACCCTTCTTCACTATCGATTTTCACAAAAATTACCATTCCAAACAAGGCTATTTTGCGCACTTATAAAGTCGATTTCGCGCAAAGGCCGTAACTGCATCAAAATCAAGGGGTTAGCTCCTAATTCTGCTCAGATATGCTGTTTTTTTTCTTAAAATTGCCCAACAGTTTTAACACAATAAAATTCAAGAATTTACAAAAAATTCTGCATTTTAGGATTAGTCCTAAAAAATGCCGTCTAAATCGCTAATTTTGATGTTCCAGCAAGATCTGTCGTCTGATACTTTGAATTCTTAATTTTTTGGAGTCCTACCCCCGGTTTCACCCATAAAAGCCGTATTATTCGTTCGTCCCTGGGGTTCGGTGCCCAGGAAAAACGAAAATAAAAAGATAAGATATACTCTTCGCCAGATTATACTGCATACTTCGTTTCGGATATTGCCGCTGCGCCTGCGCAAAATCATTTAAAATTTACTGCCTCAAAAATGAAAATCGGCGAGCAATGCGCGGCGGTCTCAGTTTATAAGCTGCAGCATGTTGACAAATCCATTTAAATCGATATAATAGCTCACCACTTCGGTTTTTTCGAAAGTATTTTGTGTACACACAAAAACTAAAAAACAGACAAAGGTCGCGATGAGATGAAAGAAAAAATAAAAATAGCTTTCGCTCACAATAATATCACTCACAACACCGAAGGGTTGATGGCGGGCATCTCTCAATACATCCGTGACAAGGGGAACCGGCAGTTGATTATCTGGCCTGATTGCTCGCAAAAGTCACTGATGTTTCTCAAGGAAAGAGGCTGCAAAGGGGCTTTTGCAAGCATACAGACAACTATAAAGGCAGAAGAATTGCTCCGGATCGGCATACCCGTAATAGGAGTGGCCACAATACAAAATTTGCTCAATATTCCCTTTGTAAGCGCGAATTCCAAAGAGGTCGCACAGATGGCCTGCGAATATCTGCTGAAAAAGAAATTCGTAAATCTTGCATTTTTCGGCCTTACGCAGGCAAGGTGGTCTACCGAAAGGCTGGAACACTTTTCCCAATACCTGGCCAAGAGGGGTTATAATGTCCATGTGTTCAAAGAAAAGCAGGTGCTTCTCAGGAATGATCTGACTCCATTTACCAGGTTATGGATTAACACGGCTCTCAACGCCGGCCAACAGAAACTAATAGAATGGCTTAAACAACTCCCCAAGCCGGTAGCCATACTGGCCAGTTGTGACATATTTGCCTGCTATTTGCTCAATGTGGCCAAAGAAGCCGGCTTCAGCGTTCCGGACGAAATTGCCATCCTCGGCGTCAATAACGACAATGCCCTCTGCAATATCTGCGACCCGCCGTTATCGAGCATCGCGTTTAATTTCAAAAAAGCCGGTTACGATGCCGCCAAACTGCTCGACAAAATGATATCAGGACATGAAACTATGCAGGGGCAGTGCATAGAAATTCAGCCGACGCATGTTGAAACACGCGGCTCAACAGATGTCTATGCAATCGACGACCCTGCTATCGTACAAGCCATGAAGTATATCAGGGAAAAAGGCAATACCCCGCTTCAGGTCGATGCAATTGCCAACCACGTTTGTATGAGCAAGCGCCTGCTGCAGTTGAGGTTCCATGATTTAATCGGGAAATCCGTACATGATGAAATCGTACAGGCGCACTTCGAAATCGCTAAAGCAATGCTCATTGAGACAAATCTTCCAATCGATGAAATAGCCGCCCACTCAGGATTTCATTACACTTCAAATATGAGACGTGCCTTTATAAAAATCACCGGAATGCTGCCTCAGAAATACCGCCAGCTTTACCACGCTCATTAGACCGCGTTCAATTTATTGCCAGCACTCGCCCACAGTAAGCAGTAAATTAACATTTGAAAAACGCCGTATTTAGTCAATCTATTGCTCATTTTCGATATAAGGTTTGTTCGCCTTATACAGAGCCAGCCGACTTTCAAGTTCCTTTTTAAGCGTTTCCTGGTCGGAAGATTGGCATAATTCCAGGGCTTTTCCAGTTATTTCTATGGCTTTACTGAAGTTGCCTGCTGCAGCATAAGCGACAGCTAAGGTATCCAAATTTCCAGGGTCGCTGTAATGAGTAATTTTACAGGCCTCTTCGGCAAGCTGTATTGCCCTGTAAGGATTGTACGCCGTAATTTTCGGGTCAACTGCTGAAAACCAGGCCAATTCATTCATCGCCATAAAATTATCCTTTGTCGCATCAATGGCATACTGAAACAAAGTCGAGGTATTTCGCCAGTAGCGAAGCTGATTATAAGTACATATAGATATGGTTGAAACAATCAGCAGTGCCAATGAAGCAAGTACGATTTTTTTATATCGCCATTTTGCCAACAGGTCAGGCATTGCCCAGGCAATGATAATAAATAAACCTGTCAGTGTAATATAACTATAACGGTCGGCCATACCCTGGATGCCAACTTGAATAATGCCGACGACGGGAACAAGCGTTCCGATATACCAGAACCAGCCTGTAACCAGGTATCGGTGATTTTTTGCAAGTCGAATCACAAGAACAGTTGCGGCCAGCAGAAGACCGGCTGATATTATGGCATACAGAATCGGTATATTTCGGCTGGCATGCGGATAGAATACGGCTAAGCGACTTGGCCAAAACATTTTCTCTATATATTCTATATAAGAAACAAGAGCATTGAGAATGCGGAACTTTAAAGGGAGCATATTAAGCGATACTACCGCCAGGCTGCTTCGCTGTACAAGAAATGTAACAACACTTGAAGCCGCCGAGAGAACAAAAAAGGGAATTTTTTCTCCAATCAAATAGAAAAGTGTGCGCCGCCTGAAACGTTCAAGTGGCCAATAATCAAGCAGAAGCAATACAAAAGGCAGCGTAACCAGCATAGGTTTTGCCATTAAACCGAGAGCGAGAAATATAACTATCCACAAATATCGGCTGATACCTGGCTTATTCACATAACGCAAATATGCCCACATTGTCAGCAGCCAGAAAAAAACGCTCAGAACATCTTTACGTTCAGAGACCCACGCGACGGATTCGACGTGAAGCGGATGAAGCGCAAACAGCGCCGCTGCAAATGCGCTCTGCCAAAGTACCCCCGTCATTTGTTTTAGAACAATGAAAAGCAGCAGGGCATTTACAATATGGAAAATCAGGTTAGTAATATGGTAGGCGCCTGCGTTTTTACCGAAAAGCTGCCAGTCCAGCATATACGACAGCCATGTTAATGGATGCCAGTTGGCCGTACAATCAGTAGTAAAAGCCCATTTGATGGATTCAAGCGTGATGCCAGATTGTATATCCGGGTTTTTATAGACGTAATAGGGGTCATCATAAGTAATAAACTTGAAACTGTGTACCTGATAAAAAACGGCAAAGGTAGTTAGTCCTAATATCAGGCAAATTAAAAAAGACCGTCTGTTTGAGCTTGTGTCCATCTATTCAAAAATAAGCATTACAGTAAAACTTTCAAGATATTAATCGCTAAAGCAATGCTTATTAGACCGCGTTCAATTTATTGCCAACACTCGCTGGAAGGGTCTCGATTGCAGGTCAGCCAGTCAATTGCGAATTGAGCTATGTCCATAAGATTCAGATAACCGTCGTTATTCAAATCAACCTCAGGCGGGTTGCTTGCCCATGCGTCGGCCAGTTGAGCATAGTCGAGGAAATCCACCTGACAATTGCCATTGAGATCGGAGATGATAGAGCCAGTGCAGACATATGTCGTAGTAAAACTCCACACTGCGCCGGTTGTCGTACCTTCCGAATTCTTTTCATCGATGCGCCAGTAATAATTCACATCTGGCAACATTGCCCCTGTCGCAAACGACGTGTCCGTTTGTTCGCCGACAAACTCCGGCGGGTTGGTCGTACCGAAATATACCATATGTGATGTGGCTTTCGCACCCGCCGCCCATGTCAGCGAGACACCTTCGGCAGGAACTCCGGTTGCCCCGTCCGCCGGCTGAGGCTGCCAGGAAGCGGTAGGCAATTCGCCAAGGGTTTGGGGATTCCACGTGCCGAAAACATTATTTACATCCCTCCAATACAGTCCATTGGCATCGTCGAGCTGTGTTGAGCCGGGATTAAGCCGCTGACTTACGTCGATGAGAGTGCCGTCTGGCGCTACTGACTTGTACTCCCAAAATCTAAGATTAGTCGGGTCTGTGCCGTTCAGGAGCCATCCTACCGGATAAAACATAGTATTTGGCATTGTGCAGTTTATATACGCGGTCTGACCATAAGGATAGCCGCTTCCTGCTCCTCTGCCTAAATAGCAGTTTGTCATTCCTGCCGGCGAAGTCAGATTGCAGTCAACAAAAAAGAAGCCATTGACACCGCTTACCTGTCTTGACTGTGTTATGTATCCTTTTGTGGTCAGCGAATGAATCTCGCATCTGTCGAAATAGACCGTCCCATATCCCCAGATATAATCCACATCTCCCTCGATGTAACAATCCTCGAGATACATTTGCCCGTTGAGACACAACGTATCCTGGAAACTCATAAATTTGCAGTTTTTGACAATGCTCTGCAACCCTGAATGTTTTATCGTCTCCGCCTGATTATTACCGCTGGCCTTGGGCCTCAGGTTGTGAAATGTCATATTGTACATCCTGAACCCGTTGGCAGACCCCCTTATCAACATTCGGGTGTCGCTGCTGCCATTAAAGCCATTGAAGTTGTACGCTGCCATAATCGCCGTATCACGGTCCTCGCCAAGCCACGTCATATTGGCTTTGTTGCTGGGTATATTGACTATTTCTCTATATGTGCCCTTCCTGACTTTAATAAGTGTCCGACAGGGGTCGTTGTTAACCACGGCATCGACGGCTCCCTGCAACGTGCAGAAGTCCCCGCTTCCATCCAGCGCTACCGTATAATCGTGGTCTGCCGCAGGTGCAACCACTTTGGTTGTAAATCGCCAAGTTGCGTTGTCGGTTATCGCGGGCGAAGTATTGCCATTGGCGTCCGTGCAGAAACCAGCCGTCATCTTAATATAGTATGGCGTGTTATAATCCAGACGTGTCGACGGGTATATCTCTACTGTATTACCACTAACAGCAAAGGGCTCGTAGTTTACTATCCTTCCATTGAGGTTTATGGTATACGGCCATCCTGTCGAAATATGCCCATAAGCATCAGCAGGCAGTATCTGCAGGTGAAGCTGATAAACCACGCTGTCATCCGACACCTTGCATATCAGCAGGTTGCCGTCAGTCGCTACTATCGGTGCCGTGCCAAAAGTTATCCACAGTTTTGAATCTGCGCATACCTCGACCGCATTATTTGCGGGCAAAAGATTAGTTATCGTCATATCGGCGGCCTTGACATCTGGGCCTGACAGAAATCCTAATACGGGGAAAAAAACAACAAACCAAATATAACTGTTTATTGATTTCCTGCACATAACCCTGCTCCATCCTTTCCAAAAATAGGACTTACCTTTGATTTTCTTAGGAGTAAGCTGAAAAAGCAAGGCAATATCGCGCAAAGAAAAAGTTCATTTGGTGCAAAGACCTTTTATGGCTGCCAGCACTCGCTTTGAGGGTCTCGATTGCAGGTCAGCCAGTCTATTGCGAATTGGGCTATGTCCAACAAATTCAGATAGCCGTCGTTGTTCAAATCAACCTCAGGCGGGTTGCTTCCCCATGCCTCAGCCAGAAGAGCATAGTCGAGGAAATCCACCTCGCAGTCGCTGTTGAGGTCAGAGGCAGCCGGGGTTGTACAGCCGCCATACTCAAAGTATCCGAGGTCGGGTGCACTGCCGTGGTAAGGTAGCCCGACATAAGTTCCACCATTAATGAGGTCACTTCCGGCGGCAAGGTGCATAAAATTAATGTCCGGCAAACTGCCGTCGGCTTTTCGTGCGCCATAAGCCGCAGAAGGGTCAGTACTTACAAAATCCGTGTTGTTGACGGTAAACGGGGACATCCAACTATTTGTTGTTTGTACAACAAAACTGCCGAGATTATTCGTGCCGCCTGTATAAGCGACACCGTTAGTAATGGTTGCTGTTTTGCCGGCAACCAGGGTTTCATAAATGGAAAAATTAGCACCCCCATTACCAAAAGCCGTGCAATTGTAGAGAGTCATTGAACCTTTATTGTGATTCTGGTCAAATCCTTTGACTTTGTTGGAGAATGACAGGCAGTTCTTCAGAGTCGCATTATGTCTTAAGTTAGCAGCATTACTATTATCTCCGCCGCCCATTTTAAATCCATTGCCGTTCATTGATGAGTTTGTTGAGCCATCCTTCCAAAACCACCCATTTTGGAAAGACCAGCAATGGTCATAAGTAGTATTTATATCATCGGATGGCCGAAGATACCCATCATACCCATCATCCGAGTTCTGCCACGACCTGCATCCATAAAAATAATTGCCTGTGCCGACATCGAGTTTAGGCGAGAAACCATCGGCATTACCTCCGCCATCATAATAATCACAGTTGTAGTAGGAATCGCAATTTATTATTTGGTTGTACGATGCTCCTGATGCCAATTGTACGCCGGCATTCTTGTTTTCGTATGAGCGGCAAAACTCAACGATATTGTAGTTCCCCCCACTGATTTTTATACCGTTATGGGGAGCTGCTCTGCAGTCCAAACCTTTGACATACCAGTAACTTCCGTTAATTTTAAGGCCGTCTGAGGATGTACCTGGCATAGCATTAAAATCCAGGAGCGGCCTTTCACCGTTATAGCCGATTAAAGAACATCGATTGGTTGGACTTGAACCGCTTTTCGTGGGAAGAGTAATAGCCGTGCTTGAGCCTGAATATGCGTATGTTCCGCCGCGAACGTAAATTGTATCGCCGGCCACAGCCGTCGTTACGGCATAGCCAATCGTTTGAAATGGAGCGCCGATAGTACCAGGATTGCTGTCGCTTCCATTTGGGTCAACAAAATAAGTGCTGCAATATCCGGGACACGCCGTAAAAAGAATCCCCAGCATGAACGGCAACACCCCCTGCCAAAACGCTCTTTTCATACCTGCTACTCCAAAAGACAATCAACTTCCATATCATTATACCATAAAACCTGGTAAAATTATGGCCCTATAGGAATATTTGCGCGATATTATCTTTTTATTTGCGCGAAAAGACCGCCTTAGAAACCTGTCGGTACATTAAAATGAATGTTCCTAAAGGCCGTATTCTTTTATAAAATCTTTGGAGTGACCAGTATGCGAAAAAACCTCGTTTTATTTGTCGCCTTTTCAATATTGTTTGGTTGTGATGCCTTGCAAAAACAGGCCCAGAGTTCAACTATACCTGATTCCAACGCACCCAAAACGGCCGTTAGTAAAGCTACTCCCCTTGCCTCACCTCAAAAATTGATGGTTCCCCCTATGGCGTATGATGATTCAAGCATTACGGCTATTTGGAGCAAACCGTCTGATTATTCAAACGTTGTCAGTTACAATGTCTATCAAAACGGATCTTTGGCCGGTAACACAAAAAACCTTTTTTACAATATTACAGGTTTGGAGCCGAATTCCCCCTATTCGCTTATTGTAAAAGCCGTAGATGCATCCGGAGAAGAATCCGGGCCCAGCAATAAAGTCATACAATTAACCGCTCCTTCAATTAAAGTGTTTGATATTACGGCTTACGGCGCGGTTGGTGACGGAAAAACTCTGAATACCGCCGCAATCCAAAAGGCAATCGATGAATGCACGGCAGGCGGCAAAGTCCTAATTCCTTCCGGCACATTTGTCAGCGGTGCTCTTTTCTTAAAAAGCAACATGACACTTCAAATCGACGGAATTTTACGAGGCAGCGATAATGCCGCCGACTATCCGCGGACAAGCAAAAGATTCCCATATTATTCATCCGGCAAAAATTATATGGGTTTGATAAACGCTTATACTGAAACGTATGGGAGCATTACTAACGTCCGTATATGCGGCTCAGGCACGGTAAACGGCGGCTCTGATACCGTCGGTTCCATAACGGGTCACAAAAATACAATACTGGGCAGTAACCAGGCAAAAGACGCCAATGAAGACAGCGCCAGGGCTGATATGATTACCATAAAAGGTGTTGACGGCTTATATCTCGGCAGACTCACACTTGTAAACTCTCCGATGCACGTTATCTTTATCAGCTACTCCAAAAATATTACGGTAAACGGAATCACGGTTACTACTTACGATATTCATAATGCCGACGGCATTGACCTTGCGACAAGTGACACTGCATATATTTTCAATTCAAGTTTCGACACCGGAGATGATTGTATTAATTTTAATGCCGGTGTCGGCGCTGACGGCGTAAAAGAAAATTACCCGGACAATAATATCCGAGTTTTTAATTGCATCGCCAAACGAGGCCACGGCGGAGTGGTTTTCGGCAGCTTTACAGCAGCGTGGATTCAGAATGTTTTAGTCGAGGACTGTGTTTTTGACGGAACGGATATCGGCCTTCGCTTCAAGACCGGCACCAAACAAGGCGGCGGAGCCAGAAACGTTCTTTGCAGGGATATTACAATCAAAAACATTGCGAAGCATTCCGCGATATTCTTCGACAGCTCTTATTCCTGCGATTATCCCTCAGGCGGCCCGGGGCAGTTTAAGGATATCACAGTAAAGAACATCACCTGCTCCAACCTCAAAAAGTATGGCATTTATGTCAGCGGATTAGCCGGCACGCCGCATACCAATCTGTCCCTAAGCAGCATTTCTATAGACGGGGCCGCGGCGGGCGGTGCGAATATCAAATACTGCACAAACAGTGTCTTTGACTCAATCAAAATTGCAAACAGCACACCTCCCTGGACAATCGATGCCAACTCGACCTCAGGCCTTACTTTCAAAAATTGTAGCCCGTTGCCAGATTCTGTATTAAAATAACTTCGGTTTCTAACGTTATGGTTTTTATTATGAATTAGGAAATTGTTATGAACAGCAGAAAGATTACAGGATTAACTTTAATAATTTGTGTTTTAACTTTAACCGGATTCGCCGCGACATGGGCTTGTGCAGCCGAACCCGCGGATTCCAATGCGGCGGCAACCCCCGCATCACCGGCTGGCAAAAGAGTAAAGTTTGTTCTTATGGGCGATTCGACTGTCTCAGACAGGCAGGGCTGGGGACCGGGATTCAAACAGTTTCTTAACAACAACGCATTTTGCGTTAATACCGCCATTGGCGGCAGAAGCTCCAAAAGCTTCATCAATGAAGGCCGATTGAAAAAAGCAATTGCCCTTAAAGGGGATTATTACTTAATACAGTTCGGCCACAACGATGAGCCGAACAAAGGTGAAGAACGCACCACCGACCCCAATACCACCTATCGCGAATATATGACTCAATACATAAACGAAGTCCGCGCAATCGGAGCAAAGCCGATTCTGGTTACTCCGATGGTGCGCCGCCAGTGGGACAAATCCGACCCCAATACGATTAACTCCACACTGGCCCCCTACGCCGAGGCGGTCAGACAACTCGCCAAGGAAAAGAACGTTCCGCTCGTCGACCTTTACACAAGCAGCAAAAAATTATGCGAACAACTGGGTAAGCAAAAGTGCTATGAGTTCAGCCCGATCAAAGACAGCAACCAATTCGACAACACGCATCTCAACGACAAAGGCAGCGTGATGTTTGCCCGTCTCGTCGTTGAGGACCTTGTCAAAGCCGTACCGGAATTAAAGCCCTGCTTCCGCAGCGAACCAGCAGCCGATGCGAACACACCGGCCAAAGCTTCCCCCGGTCTTGCGCAATAAGGCCTTATTTTTTGCGCGGTTTTGCGTGGACATAAGTTCCATCCCCGATATATATTCTGGGTCTAATTAGAAATTCGATGTAAATGAAAGTGCTGACAGCATGTATATTTTAGGTTTTCACCCGATAGATGTTTTATTAATCGTGGCTTACCTGGCAGCCATTACCTACGTTGGCAAGAGAACCGTGGGTAAAGTGCGCAGCCAGGAAGATTTCTTTATGGCCGGCCGCTCGGTAGGCAAACTCCTCCAGTACTTTATGAACATGGCCACCATAATTGATGCCAGCAATGCGATAAGTACCGCCAGTTTCGTATTAAGCAAAGGACTCGGAGGCGTATGGCTTCTGCTGGCGCCTATTTTTTCAGGGCCCTACTACTGGTTCATAGCCGGCTGGTTCAGAAGAGTCCGGCTGATTACAATGGCTGAATTGTTCGATGAACGCTTCAAAAGTAAATTCCTTTCCGTTTTTTATGCCTGCGTTGGAATCTGGCTGACTGTCATTCTCGCGGGAATGAGCTACAAAATCACATTTCGCACTTTCGAGGCAATGACAATCAAGCCAGTCGAAAAATGCTCTCCAGCCGAAAAACAGAGCATGGAAATGTTCCAGGAATACAATCAACTCAACAAGCTCTACAAAGTAAAACAGCTTCCTCCCGAAAAGCTCGAAAGATACAAAGCTCTCGACAGTATGTACCTTAAAGAGCAAATCAAAGCTTCTATATCTTACACCCCGGCTTCATGGTTTTATATAATCTATACAATTTTCGTAGGCGCGTATGTAATAATGGGAGGGCTTAAGGCAACGGTCTGGAACAATGTAATCCAGGGACTTCTGGTAATCGCATTTTCAATAATGATGATTCCGCTTGCGCTGGTAAAACTTGGGGGCTGGAGCGAGTTTACCGCAAGGGTGCCTGAATATATGCTGTCCTTTTTCGGCTCCGGTCTGGACGAATTCTCATTAGGTTCAATCGCCGCATTTCTGCTGGCCAATTATATCATCGGCATTACCGGTCATCAGGGCAATATGGCTCACAACGGCTCAGCCAAAGATGAAATTACCGCAAGAGTCGGAGGATTGGGCGGCAACTATACCAAACGAATCCTTACTATTATGTGGGCGTTGTGCGGCCTGCTTGCTTTTGCTCTCTACCAGAACTCAATCTCCGACCCCGATACCGCATGGGGCGTGATGAGCAATAATCTGCTCGGAGTCGGACTGCGAGGCATTATGATAGCGGGCATTCTGGCGGCTAATATGGCCGCTCTGGCCTGCAACTGCGTTTACCTCTCGGCGCTGTTCGTCCGAAATTTGTATAAACCGTTTGTCCAAAACAAAAGCGAACGTCATTACATTAACGTGTCGCGAATCGCTATTGCCGGCGTTCTTCTGCTCGCTATTTATATCGCGGTACACTACAAGAGTTTGATTGACATAATTAAGATGCAGCCCTTGCTGAATATTATATTCGGTGCGCCGGTAATGCTCCTGCTGTTCTGGAAGCGCCTGACCCTGAAGGCCGTTTATGTACAGGTAATAATCTGCACAATGCTGTTCGCGGTTCTACCGGAAATACTGCCGCTGTTCGGCTCAGTCCAGCATTCAAAATGGCTCACCCAGCAAACCACTGAACAAACAATTACACGCAGCACATCGGCTGAACAGCAGGACGTTGATAAAGGACTTGCTTCGGCTGTCGGACAAAAAATAAGCAAAGAATTTGTAATTCCTCCCGCAAGCATATACTTCGATTCAGTAGCAAGAAGCAATCCCGAGGATGCCAATTCATCGATGACCGGTTTAGGCAGATTGAAAACCGAGCTTGTTGTCGGCGGAATTATAGGATTGGACCTGCAGAATAAAAAACCGTCCACGCTGATGACGCTGCGATATCTTATAGCTTCGCTTTTGCCGTTTATTATCCTTATCCCCATAAGCCTGATTACCAGGGACAAAGGCCTGGAAGCAAACATCGCCCGCTTTTACGTCAAAATGAAAACCAAGGTTATTGTCGACCGCGAGCTTGACAAAGCCGAGCTGCAAAAAAGCTACGACAACCCGACCCGTTTCGACCATTTGAAACTTTTCCCGAAGTCAAACTGGGAATTCTGCAAATGGGACAAGGACGATACCTGGGGTGTTATCGCCAGCACAGCCCTTACTGTCGGTATCCTGCTGGCCTTCTGGCTGCTCATCAAAGCCCTCGTCCATTGACGCTGCATCGGCCGGTCAGGTTAGTCGGCATCTACGCCATCTGCGGAGGCAAGTTTGCCGTTAATCTTCACATTTTCCAGAATCAGATTTTTTACATTGCTGATAACGTCGGGATTTGTGACATTATCGAGCGTGCAATTTTTCAGACGGACATCGGTTATCGGCGCATCATCAAAGCCCCTAAGGAACAGAGCGTACTGGCTTTTCCTGCTGGTGATGTTTTCCATATTGATATTCCGAACAATCGGCTTGCAATTTCCTTTCTCAACATCCGGGTAAAAGAAATCAATCAGCAGCACGGCCTCCTTAACCTGTCCGATAGTAACATTTCTTACATAGACGTTCTCTATAAAACCACCGCGGACAGAGTTGGTTTTAAGTCGTATTGCCCTGTCCAGGTTCGGGTCGTCCATTGCGCACTTTTCAACAAATATATTTCTGGCCCCGCCCGTTATTTCACTGCCAACCGCAACGCTGGCGTGGCCGGCTTTCATAATGCAATTGCGGATAATAATGTTCTCGCTCGGCACATTTACTCGTCTGGCGTCGTTATTTCTGCCTGACTTTATCGCGATACAGTCATCCCCCGTGTTGAAACAGCAGCCCTCGATAAGCACGTCTTTGCACGATTCGGGGTCGCACCCGTCATTGTTTGGCCCCAGGCCGTCCACCCTTACGTTTCTAACAGTAATATTTTGTGACAGTACAGGATGAATATGCCAGAAGGGGCCGTTCAGAATGGTTATGCCTTCTATCAGAACATTTTCGCATTTGCAGGGTTCAATCATAGTGGGTCTCAAGTATTTGCCGCCATAAAGACGCTGCTCGACCGGGACGCCTTCTTGTCCCTGTGCGAACAATTCCTGTCTGTCCTGACGCTGAAGCTCTTTTCTCCATTTCCACCAGTTGTCTTCGCTGCCTTGTCCGTCGAGTGTTCCCTTGCCTGTTATGGCAATATTTTTTTCTTTATAGGCGTAGATTAATGGCGAGTAATTCATGCACTCGACGCCTTCCCATCGCGTGAACACCGCAGGAAGATATTGATTGGGGTCGGTTGAAAATTTGAGAATCGCGTCCTGTGATATGTATAAGTTAACGTTACTTTTAAGATAAATAGCGCCGGTCAGGAATGTGCCGGGCGGAACTATCACGCGTCCCCCGCCCGCTTCATTAGCAGCAGTTATCGCCTTGTTAATCGCATGGGTACAATTAATTTTCCCGTCTCCTACCGCACCGTAATCGGTGATTGTAAAATCCTTAGTAGGAAACTGTGGAGTTTTAATATTGCTTAAAATCTTATCGGCTTGTCCCCAGCCGACATTTGTCTGGCTGACACATCCGCTTAGAAGAATTACACATACCGCTGATAATATAAATTTGTTTATTCTCATCTTATGCTCACATTCCTTTGGATAAAATCTTTCACAAATTCAGCAACGATTCCCTGCCCCCGCATTTCTTTAATGCCGAAGGCCATAGCAGGGCGTGCCGGTTTGCCGTCTTTGGCAACCGTTATTTTGACGTTTTCAAACAAAATATTCTCAATGGGTTTTTCAGGCAGGCCCAGCAGAAAGGCTGCCGCGCTTTGGGCATTGTGGGCCGTCACGTTTGTTATTTTTATGTTTCTAATACATGGTGTGGTGTCGGTGACAGGTCTTGGATTGCGGTCGGAAATAGCCGCAATTTCTTCGGGCTTGGCACCGCATTCGTAATATAAATGCATCACTATCGGACAGCCGACGCCGTTCATAGTGATGTTATTCAGTGTGATATTTTCTACGGTGCCGGCTCTGCCTCGTCGCGATTTTATTCTTAGCCCGCGGTCGTTGCCATTAAAGGTACAATCGGATATCTCGACATTTCGAATACTTCCCGCTGTTTCGGAACCCATAACAACACAGCCGTGGCCCCGCATCATTTTGCAGTGATTTACTGTAATATTCTGGCAGGGCTTGTTTACTCGCATGCCGTCTTTGCCTATGCCCGACTTGATACAAAGACAATCGTCGTTTACATCGAAGATGCAGTCAAAGACCCGCACGCCGCTACACGAATCAATATCAAGGCCGTCGCCGTTGATTCCATCAGAGGGATTTTGAAATGTCGTATTTTTAATTGTTACATTCGAACAATAAACAAGATGCGTATTCCAGAAAGGAGAGTTGCGGACAGTTACCCCCTCAAGCAGCACATCCGAGCAATTATTAAATTGAATAAGCGGCGGCCTGAAAAAGAAGGAGCCAATGCCGCCTCCTCCGCAATCAGAAAGGTCGGTATTCTCATTGAGTTCTGCAAATTCTTTGTCGCGGTTAGATTCCGGCTGCGTTTGGCCGCTTTTCTTGCGTCGTTTAAATTCGCTCCACCATGCCTTTCCGCGGCCGTCAATCGTTCCGGCGCCTGTTATGGAAACATTCTTGAGGTTTTCGCCATAGATACAAGGCGAGTACCCGTAGCATTCTACGCCTTCCCACCTTGATTTGACAGCCGGCCACTCGTCCATATTGTTGCCCAGTAATATTACTGTGCCTTTTTCAAGATGCAGGTTTAAATTGCTCTTTAAATGAATCGGCCTGGTTAGATATGTGCCTGCAGGAACGATTATTCTGCCACCGTTATTTTTGCAGCATTGCTCGATAGTGTTGTTAAACGCTAAAGTATCATCAGCAACGCCATCGCCAACGCCCCCAAAATCCTTGATGCTTAAATTTTTTTGCGGTGACATTATATTCAGTTACCTTTGTATTCGCGCCGAACCGCCGCCGGCAAATGCCTTCACCTGATCCACCGTAACCATCGTGGTATCGCCCGGCGTGGTTGTCAAAAGTGCGCCGTGCGCCCATCCGAGCTTCACCGCATCCTGCGGCGATTGGCTGGCCAGAAGACCATAGAAGAAACCGGCTGCATAGCCGTCTCCGCCGCCAACGCGGTCAACTACATTAAGTTCACACGTCGGCGCCATATAAGGTGTGCCGTCAATCCAAGCCACCGCGCTCCAACTGTGGTGGTTTGTCGAATGCACTTCGCGCAGCGTCGTCGCTACGATTTTAATCTGGGGGTGTTTTTTGATAACCTTGTCGATCATGCCGATGAAAACGCTTGAATCCAGCTTGGACTTTGCGGCCACTTCCGGCCCCGGTATCCCTAAGCCCAATTGCAAATCCTCTTCATTTCCGACAAGCACATCTACGTTTTTCACAATCCGGTCGAGCACGGCAACCGCCCGCTCGTGGCCGCCGGAGATATTCCAGAGTTTGGCCCGATAGTTGAGGTCGAACGATACGATTGCGCCGGCTTTCTTGGCTGCCTGCATACCTTCGATAATCACTTTGGCCGTTGTCGGCGAAAGCGCCGCAAAGATACCGCCGCTGTGGAACCATCGCACTCCGCCCGCAAAGATTGACTTCCAGTCGAAATCGCCCGGCTTCAATTGTGCCGCCGCCTCGTTGCAGCGATTGTAGAATACCACAGGGGCACGTACGCCGCAGCCGCGGTCGCTGTACACGGTTGCCATATTTGGCCCATTCACACCGTCATGTTTGAAATATTTATAAAAAGGCCTGACGCCCATCGCACGTACCCGTTGGCCAATCAAATCGCCTATCGGGTAATCCACCATAGCCGTCGCGATGCCTGTGTGCATTCTAAAGCAATCCGACAGATTTGCGGCAACATTAAATTCGCCGCCGCTGACATGCACGTCAAAATTAGTCGCTTTTTTGAACGGCACAATGCCCGGATCCAGCCTGTGCACCACCGCACCCAGCGATACCAAATCCAGCTCACCCTTTTCAGGAATATTCAACCCATACTTCATTATATTTTCCTTTCTGCTTTATAATACAATCATTCAACTTTGTATCTGAACGGTTTATTTTAACCGCAGATTTTACTGATTTCCATAAATTCCTTTGTCATTCATGCTTGTGCGGGAATGATAAAAATCAGTGACCTTTGTGTAATCTGTGGCTTAACTGTTATTCGGGCAGAGGTTTGTTTTTTGTTTCAGGGCAAAACCAGATAAAGACGATTCCGAGGATATAAACTAAGCTTACAACTGCGCACATTCTCGCGTAATCCTCATTAAAATAATTCAAAAGCCGTCCGGCCTCCAGCGTTCCTGCCGCCGCGAGCACCCGCTCGATATTATAAGCAAACCCCTGCGCGGTCGCTCGAATCCGTGTCGGAAAAAGCTCAGGCAGATACAGGGGCAGCCAGCCGAAGAAACTCGCCGTCACACCCACAACAAAAACGCATTGCCGTATGCAAAAGGCGTTCTGAAAAGATAAGCGCAAGTGCCGGCGGCCAGAATACACAGGATGAAATACGCCAATCTTCTGCTTGTCCACTTCGCCAAATATGCCGCAAGAAAAGCCCCGACAATCGCGCCGGCGGCGGACCAGATTTGTGCCCATGATTTGACTGTTGGAATCTGTCCGCTTAACTTATCCGCCCATGCCGGCAGCCACTGAGTCGAACCCCACGTTCCCAAAAGTATAATCGCCCCGAGAATAGAACCTTTAATCGTTGATTTCGCCAGCCCGCCTTTGAAAATATCCGAAACACGGTTTCTTGGCGATTGCGAGCTTGCCTGTTTCCAGCGAGGCGATTCCGGGACAAACAATAGAATAAAAAAAGTCAAAATCGCCGGCATTGCCCCGAGGAATAAGAGCAATCTCCATGCCGAATTGGATAACAGGGCATTTTTCCATTCCGCAGGCATACAAATAAAAGTGAAAAACGAATCGATGCTACCAATCATTTTTACGAGGCCCAGCCCCATTAATGCAATCAGAAGAAATCCTGCGTTTGAAGCCACACCGGTAAGCCCCGCCAGCATTGGTCTCGAAGACGAAGGCCACACCTCCATCACAAGCGCGACTCCAAGCGCCCACTCCCCGCCCATACCGAGCGATGCTGTAAATCTCAAAACCGCCAAATGCCACGGCGCGGTTGCAAAGCCGCACAAACCAGAAAATACAGAATATGTTGCCACGCTCCAGACAAGCGCACGAACCCTTCCGATACGGTCGCCGAGCCACCCGAAGAACAGACCTCCGCACGCCGCACCCACGAGGAACATAGCAATTATGACCGAAAACCACGTGCCGATATTCCTGCTTGCTTCGGGCCCCATCAGTTCCATTAATGCAGGCCTGGCAACAAGGGGAAAAAGTCCCATCTCAAATCCGTCAAACATCCACCCAAGCAATGCCGCTGCAAGTGTCATTGTCAACGCATATCGGGTGGTTCGACTTGGCTCACCACAGGATACCGGCTGGTCAATCATAGATTTTCCCTTGTCGGTAATCTTTCCATGCCGGTTGAACGCTTTGT
>Ga0187881_10000617_pt1 | contig 41683 bp, 41 predicted proteins | sample June2016WEW_19_1_2_FD_133017 | JGI IMG/M metagenome (GOLD analysis project Ga0187881, IMG submission 133017) | Peatland microbial communities from SPRUCE experiment site at the Marcell Experimental Forest, Minnesota, USA - June2016WEW_19_100 | ecosystem: Environmental > Terrestrial > Soil >... | reverse complement strand
TGCAGGAAATTAGCCCCTGCCTTAATAAGCCCCGGCGTATCCGGCTGACCCAGCTCAAGCTCGAACTGCGGCTCCCGAATGACGCGAATGGCCTCAGCCAAGAACTGGGGATTAAACCCTATTTCTATCGGCTCGCCCTTATAATCGACGACGACTTCCACTTCGGCGTCGCCTGTTTCCGGCGCTTTGCCGGAGAATACCAGCTTATCCTTGCTGACGGCCACTTTTATGCCTCTGGACTCCTCGCTGGTTAATAACGCCGCTCTTCTTACCGCGCTGAGCGCGACATCGGTTTGCAGCGTAACCTTTTTCTGGTAATCGGCGGGAATAATATCCTCGTATTTCGGGAAATTGCCCTCGACGAGATTCGAGCACACAACGACGTTCCCGCAGGTGAACATTATCTGGTTATCAACCAATTTGACGGCGACCTTGTCTTTTTCGCCCCCGGCGAGCTTTTCCAGCAGCGACATTGTTTTGCCCGGCACAATCGGTTTTGCCGCCAGCACCTTCTCGCTGGGATTCGAGGCGAGATTAACCCTGCTGCGCGCCAGCCGACGGCCGTCGGTCGCGACTAAGGTTAATTTCTTTCCCTTTATTTCCCACAACACGCCGTTAATTGCGTAACGGGTGCTTTCTTTGGCTGTCGCAAAGAGACACTGTGAAATACCGACCCGCAGGGCGTCGAGGGACACTTCAACATCCGGCTCGCCCTTAAATGCTGGAATGGGGGGATATTGTGACGCCTCTTGGCCGTAAATTGAGAAATGGCTGTCTGCCCCGCGAATTTCACAAAGACCTTCGGCGGACTTGAGCATCAGTGTTTCGTCTGTGCTCTCGCGCACCACCGCAGCAAGGCGAGCGGCAGGCACAACGACCTGCCCTGGTTCTTTGACGTCAACCGCGGGCAAAAGACAATTTATGCCTACTTCCAAATCTGTGCCGAATATCCTCACGCCGTCTTTTGCGGCGTCTATTTTGACGCAACGCAGGATCGGCTTGGGTGTCCGGTCCGGAACAATTGTTGTCAGTAACGCGAGCGCCTGGCTCAATCCTTCTCTATTAAATTGCACTTTCATTTGAGTGCCCCTCTTAAAAGTTGGTAATCAATCATTAATAGTTTTTAGTGATAAAAGAATACAGGAAACACAGCGGTTTCTCAATAAGTTTTAATGCGAAATTTACTCTATTTTTCTGAGCACGTCTGTGTGGGGAAAGATTTGTTATAGTTTTAATATAAGGAGTCTTTTTAGTAGTAGAATTCATAAGAATGGTGAAATTGTTGGTCTTGCGTGGCTGTAGTCACGTTACCCCTTGTCTGGTCGGTAGATATATTCAGCAACGCTCTTGAGCTGGCGGTGGATAACCTGTTACTTCTTGGCAGGCTATCGCTCAGTTATCTACAGGTGCTGATTTGTCGGATTTCAGGGCTCCTGTGGATTGTTATTTATTTCGACCACCCTGTGAGCGATTTTGGCAACATTTTTACGCAGGGCTGCTGGTGCTAACACCTCGACCTGATCGCCGTAGCTGAGTATCCACCAAGTTATTTCGCCCAGGCCATCAACACGGAGATCGATGGTTGCCGAGCCGTCCGGGTTGTGCGTAACCTGCTGGCTTTTATGCCAATTAACCTCGGCGGCGTTATTGGCGACTTTCGGGGCGAAACGCAGCCGCACATGGTACATTTTGCCTTCGGGTATCATCGACCAAGCGCAGCCAAGGTATTCGGCGAGGTCGAAATCATCGTTGCCGTCAACCTGTTCATCAAGCATCTCAACGCCGCGTATGTGGTTAAGCTTAAATGTGCGTATGGCCTTATGGATCGACGACTGGCCCACGAGATACCAGGCCCGCTGGTTATAAAGTAAATAATACGGTGATACCTCACAGGAAATTATTTTGCCGTCATAGAGAGAATCATATTTGACGCGCACCTTTTTTCGCCGTGCCGCGGCGGATTGCAGAAGGGTAAATATATTATCTAATCCCGGCGTTGTCGGCGCAGGCGCCTGTACCCCGGCTTTTATCGAGATTCGCGCCAGCGCGCTTTCGCAATAGTTTCGCACCCGCGGGGGCAGGCAGCCTTCAATTTTCATCGCTGCCAGCATTGCCGAATGTTTGAATGGCATTTGAATCTGGTTTCGCATTTTATGAACCAGCAAAAGCAGCCCAAGCGCTTCCTGCAGGTTGAGATTTATTGGTGGCAGGAATTGTTCGGGTGCCAGCGCATAGCCGCGACGAGAACAAGAAAGGATTGGTTGGATGCCAATCTCCTGAATTTCCCTGAGGTCGCGGAAAAGCGTGCGCCTGCTGACGCCGAATAGCTTAGCCAGTTCGTCGGCGGTGTAACCCCTGCCCGGCGCCGCACCTGTTTTTGACAGCGTCGTCAAAAGCTGAACGACCCTGCCTATCCTGCCCCGCGATTTTTCTTTAGGTGTGCCCGGTTTCATAATTCTTCTCTGTTATTCAAATAAAATGACCACAAGGCCAATATACTTGCTTGGCCCTATAATCGTCAAGGTTGTATATCAAAAAATGCTCCCTAAGCCGCTCATTTTGTGCCATCTTGCCTATTTTGCCATTGACAAAATAGCCCGTTGAATGATATAATAAACGTGAATCAGTAAACATTCTGGAATGGTCTCCCTCGGGGGGCTTGCCGGGTGGCAACGGAGAATATATAATGAAAAACAGAATTGTTGTGAGCTTGCTCGGCGTTGTTCTTTTGACGCTGGCAACAATGTCAACGGGCTGTGGCCTCTTCTACCAGCAGGGCAAAACTGCGGACGAAGTCAATAGAGACCATATCCGGATGTTGAGAATAAACCAGCAGGAGTTGATGTCGGATATTGACAGGACGATGCTTTGGGATAAACCCAGCACACTCACAGAGAAACAGTTGCCGTAAGCAAGGAACAACAGCGCGGGCACTTAATGGTCCGTGCGCTTTGCAGGAAGTTCTGAAGGGATGCAGACCCTCATTGATTATTTCAGACGAGTCGCCAACTACGATTGGTGGGTCGTCTGCATCGAATTATTTCTCATAGGCCTGGTTGTTTACTGGGCGGTTGATTTTCTCGAAGGCACTCGCGGTGAGCGGCTTTTCCGCGGCGTCACATACGTTCTCATCGCGGGCGTCCTCATCCTGAATCTTATTTCCGAACGTTATCATTTCGAGCGTCTTGAATATCTCTACAAGGGCTTCCTTATCGCTGTTCTTGTTATCGCGGTTTCGGCATTTCAGCCCGAACTGCGACGTGCTCTTATGCGATTAGGACAATCCGCGGGAGGCGGGTTCCTTGTCGGCTCCTCGCGCCAGGTCGTCCGAACCGTCGAGGAAATCGTCGGCGCAGTTACCGAGTTGGCCTCGTCGAAAACAGGCGCCATCATCGTTATCGAAAGACGCGTCGCGCTTGGTGAGTTTATCGAAACAGGCGTCCGTCTGGAGGCCAATGTTACCGCCGAGCTGCTCAAAACTATTTTTTATCCCGGTACCATCCTGCATGATATGGCGGTCGTTATACGGGGCGACAAGGCAATCGCCGCGGGCGTGCAACTGCCTTTGGCGGAACCCGGCACGGTCGATGGTTTCGAGCTTGGGTCAAGGCATCGGGCCGCGATAGGCATAACCGCCGGCTCAGACGCCCTGTGCATAGTTGTAAGCGAAGAAACGGGAATTATTTCTTTGGCCAGCGACGGCAAGCTCATCCGCAAACTTTCCGCCGACGAGCTTCGCGACGCACTTACCGGCGCCATCCGCTCACAGGCGACAAAAGTAAAATCCTGAACAGATGAGGGTTGTCTGATTATACAATGACTATAAAACGGCGAATATTGAGAAAAATAGTGGCTACGGTGTTTTTCACCATGCTGATATGGGTCTTTGCGGACCTTGCGCTTGATGAGGAGCTTACCGTCTCAAATCTCAAGCTTAGTGTTGCTAAATCCATAAACCCCGCGCTCTGGGTTACGTTCTCCGGCCAGTCATCCGTGCCGCTGGAGAAAGTTGTCCTGAAGGGCTCCGCGCGCAAAATCGCCGAGTTGCGCCAGCGGATAAATGCCGGGCGATTCATACGCGAGTTTTATTTTGACCCGGAAAACGAGAAAATGGCGAACCCCGGCGAACACCTTCTTGATGTGGCGGAATTTCTCAAGGGAGCAGACGGTATCCGGCAGCTCGGCCTTACCGTTACCTCAACGGACCCGAATACACTGACGGTCAGCGTTGTTGAACTGCAGAAAAAACAGGTTGTAGTCCGCTGCTTTGATGACAACCTGAACCCGCTCAAGGTCGCCAGTATCGAGCCGGCGCAGGTCGAGGCCTTTGTGCCCGCCGAACGCGGAGGGGCGGCGCTTGAAGCAAAAGTGTCGCTCAACAGAAGGGAAATCGAGCAGGCACGGCTGGCCCCGATAGAGAAAACGCCCATAGTTGAGCTTGCGCCGGGACAGACCAGGGAAGCCGCGTCGAGCGTCAAAATTACCATGCCCAAGGAGCAGGAACGCCTACAGGAATATCTCGTTACGAGTATCCGTCTTGGCGTCTCACTCAGCGCAAACCTGGAAGGCAAATACAAAGTCGAGCTTGTCAATCCCGAGGCGGTTATGGGTTCCGTCGCAATCAGGGCGACACCTGAGGCCAAACGGGCATACGAAAATATGCGATACCACGTCATTCTCGAAATAGACGACAGTGACAAGGACAGCCGGCCAGACAAATTATTACCTGCCGCCGGCGAGCCGGCCCCGGAAATCCGCAGAGACCTCGTTTACGATTTCCCGCCGGAATTTCTCCGCAAAGACGAAATTGCTCTCAATCAGTCGCCTGTGCAGGCGAGATTCCGCCTTGTGCCTATTGCCGCTGAAACAATCTCCGGCTCGCCGGTGCCGATTGTTCCGCCCGCGCGGAAATGAGTTTCTGCCATCCCAATAAACCGTTAAAATAATTGCAGGCGGTTGACTTTTTTGTTTCTTCGCGGCATAATTAGTAGTAGATAAAGCTATGCACGCATTAACGCTGATAATTGTAACTTTATTGCTTTTTACCCTGGCATACAGATTTTATGCCAAGTTCATCATCACCAAAGTCCTCGTATTCGACGCCAATCGCCCCACACCTGCTCATACGCTTCGAGACGGGAAAGATTATGACCCCACAAACCGATATGTTTTGTTCGGGCACCATTTCGCGGCCATAGCCGGCGCAGGCCCGCTCGTCGGCCCGGTTCTTGCCGCTCAATTCGGATACCTGCCTGGAGTCCTGTGGATACTTATCGGCGCAGTCCTCGGCGGCGCGGTTCACGATATGGTTATTCTTTTCGCCTCCGTGCGAATGAATGGCTTATCGCTGACGCAATTAGCCAGAGAGCATATCAGCAGGCCGGCCGGTATCGCCACGGCGTTTGCGGTTCTGTTTATCATAATTACCGCCCTTGCGGGCCTTGCCCTCGTAGTGGTCAACGCGCTTAACGAAAGCAGTTGGGCGACCTTTACCATAGTTGTAACACTGCCGGCTGCGCTTCTTGTCGGCCTGTATATGTATAAAATTCGGCCCGGCAAAATAGTCGAGGCCTCTCTTGTCGGCGTTGTAATTGTGGTTCTCGGCGTAGTATTCGGCGAGCCGTTGTCTCATACAAGCTTCGGCTCACTGTTTCTTTTTTCCAAGCCGTCGCTGTCGATAATCCTGCCTGTTTATGGTTTCATCGCCTCGGTGCTGCCCGTATGGCTGCTGTTGTGTCCCCGCGATTATCTCAGCTCATATATGAAAATCGGCACAATCGGACTTCTTATCGTTGGCATATTCGTGGTCAATCCGGTTATACGAATGCCCGCGGTAATGCCGTATATCCATGGCGGCGGGCCAATCATCCCCGGCAAGGTCTGGCCATTCGTCTGTATTACAATCGCCTGCGGAGCAATCAGCGGGTTTCACAGTTTAATCAGCTCAGGCACTACGCCCAAAATGATAAACAGCGAAGCCGACATCCAGTTTATCAGTTATGGGTCGATGCTGGCCGAATCAGTAGTTTCGATTATGGCGATTATTGCCGCTACGGTGATGATTCCGGGCGATTATTTCGCGATAAACGTCTCGCCGGAGGTCTTCGCTAAATTAGGCATGGCGACAGAGAAACTGGCTGATATGGAAAGAATGACGGGCGAATCGCTTGTCGGAAGGTCCGGCGGTGCGGTCTCTCTGGCGGCGGGTATGTCACTGATTCTTTCGGCGATACCGGGGATGAAGCACCTGATTGGCTACTGGTATCACTTCGCCATTATGTTCGAGGCGTTGTTTATTCTGACGACGGTTGACGCGGGCACGCGAGTGGCAAGATACATCCTTCAGGAAATGCTCAAGGTCGTTCACCCAAAATTGGGCAGCTCCTCCTGGATGCCGGCGGTCCTGTTCAGCGGCGGCGCAATCAGTTTTCTCTGGGGATACCTCGTTTATCACGGCGACATATCCACCATCTGGCCACTGTTCGGTGTCGCAAATCAGCTTCTGGCGACGCTTGCGCTTTTCATCGGGACGGTTTTCATTCTCAGGCATTCCCGTGTGTGGGCTTACGGCCTCATTACGTTTATTCCGGCGTTGTTTATGGCGGTAACCACCTTTGTCGCTGGTATAGATAATATCTTCAATAATTACCTGCCCAAGCATGACTTCCAGGGAAATCTCAAAGCCGTGCTTTCGATAGTGATGCTTGTGCTGGTGGTAATTATTTTCTTCGAGGCGATGAGGAAAATTTGGGGATTTTGGAAGAACGGCTTACAAAACGCGACAGAAACCTCGCCGACCGACACCGCACCCGCACTTCCCCTGGATATCCCGGATTAACCCTTCTCGAAAACGACGACAAAAAGTTAATATGGAAAACAAAAACGTTAGTTGTCCCCATTATCCTCTCGGATACGAACCTGTTATGAAAGGTAACCGCTATGTATAATCTGTTTAGTATGCCCCGTGTTGTAGTAGATGATTTCGCAGCCGATGCCGCACGTGCTGAGAGTAAGGCAGCATCGCTCGAATTGAGAGTCCGTGTGCTTGAGGCCCATCTTATCAAGGCTATGATTATCAACGAAACCTTGTGGGAAATCATGAAAGGAAAACTGAACCTTACCGATGACATTCTCGAGGACCAGCTCAGTAAGGTTGACCTTCGTGAAAGCACGTCAAAGGAATGCCCCAAATGCCACCATATGATTGCTCCGCATCACCCGATTTGTATCTATTGCGGCCAGGTCATCGATAACTCAATATTTACATAAGAAGAGAATGATTTATCCGCCGCACCCACACTTCCCTTGGATGCCCCGGATTAGTCCTCCTCGAAAAAAGACGACAAAATTATCCAGACCATGATAGAAAATAGGCTAAAATTAAACTAAGGGCTATATAGTGATCTTAGACCATGATATTACGGTGATAGGAATTTAAAGCAAATGGAAGACTCTGGTAAAAATAGACTAGATTTACGCGATTTGCTCCTTAAAGAATTTGATCAGGCCTGGGCCCAGTATCGACATCTCGAAAGCGAGCGTTCATGGTCGATTGGTTTTATGTTCACAATTATTTTAGGCGCTATTGGCTGGGCAATAAAAATTTTTAACAAAACAGAAAGCGTAAATGCCAATTTTGGTTCTATGATTATTGCAACTATCGTGTGTGTTCTCAGCATTGCAATATATGCAACTGTAAGAAAAACGCGTTTTGCGCTGCGTCATTACATAAAAGTCTGGCATTTCTTACGGAAAGAATTTTATGGGAGAAAATACCAAGAGCTAAACCGTAATCTGGATATTTACTGCAATAAGTCAGTCCAAGTCTTTGTAAGTTATGCTGTTATAAGTAATTGTATAATCTGGGCAGTTATAATTGGTAGTTTTCTTTTTTTGATATCTGGACTGATTTCCAGAGTAATAGGAGGGTGGTCACATTTTAGGTTTGTTAGATTTGATGGATTCCATACGTCTATTATTGCCTTTCTTGTTGCAGGGTTGCTTTTTTTAATGGCAAGGGTGTTCCATTATATTCAACGTGCTGAAGCCGAGGCCAAAGCTACGAAAGATGAGGGCAAATAGAATCTTTTTGCGGAAAATAGAATGGGAACGGAACAACTGCCGTTTTTTATAGGCAGGCAACCGTTTAACGTTTACGCGGCGGTCGGTTATTTTGAAGCCGCGTCTTTAAAACCAAACTTGACCATTTTAACATATCTGGTATTTTATCTGAAAAGCAGGCTCACCGGCGTAGCTGGGCTTCAGATGTAAATTGTTTTCAGGCAACAGACTTTTTTTCATGGAGATTTATCAGGATGTTTGACCTTGTGCCAATCTCACTAACTGGTTTCAATAAACTCAAGGAGGAACTGAGCCGGCTCGAGAAAGAAGCGGCTGAAGTGAGGAAAAGGGTTAGTGATGCTCGTGAACAGGGCGATCTAAGTGAAAACGGCGAGTTTATTTACGGTCGTCAGCAATTGGGCTTTCTCGAAGGGCGTATGGGCGAATTGAGGACGCAAATAAACCGGTCGGAAAAAATTGATTGCACGAAAGTTCAATGTGATCGCGCCGTGTTTGGCACCATAGTGACGTTATTGAATCTGAATACTCAGGAGAAGGTGACCTATCAATTGCTGGGCCCTAATGATGCTGATATTGATACGGGAAGTATTTCAATTCACTCACCGGTAGGCGATGCTATTCATGGGCTCTCGCTGGGAGACAAAGCATCAGTAAAGAACCCTCGCGGCGAGCTTCATTTTGAAGTGATTGGCATTGCGAAGTCACAAATTGAGTAGAACAGGTTTTAATAATGGGGACAGCAATCGCTTAACGTTTACGCGGCGGGCGGTGCTTGCCCTTGCCCTGAGGTTTTTTAACTGGTTCCGGCATCGGGTCGGAGGCCCTGTGCGACCGGACGAACAATTTTATGGGCACTTCGGCTACGGGCAGCAATTCACTTAATTGCCCAACGACGAACCGGCGATAGCTTTCGTCGAAAAGGTTCGGCTTATTGACGAACATAAGAATTGTTACGGGGTTAATTGCGACCTGTGTTGCGTAATAAATTTTCGGTCTGCCGAGTTTTGCGCCGCCGGGCTGCGTTTCTTTTATGACCTCGAAGGCCTTGTTGAGTTTTGCCGTCGGTATCCATGTCGTTGCCTGTTTGAAAAGCTCCGCGGCCAAATCGAGTACGCTTTTGACGTTTTTACCCTTGTTGGCGGTTGTGAAGGCAATCGGAGCGTGGCTCAAGCCGGGCAAAAGCTTTGTCAGGTAATCTTCATATTGGCTGGTGTCGGCGACATCCTTCGCAAGGTCCCATTTGTTGACGACGATGATACAGGCCCTGTTTTCTTCGGCGATTGCCTGCGCCAGTTTTTTGTCGGGCACCGATACGGGCGTGGTTGCGTCAATCATCAGCAGCACCACATCAGCCCTGCGCACCGAGCTTGTCGCGCGGACAAAACTGTAAAATTCGATGTTGTCGGCGAGCTTGCCTTTTTTCTTCACACCGGGGGTATCGATAACGACGATTGTTTTGCCGTCTTTTTCGAAGCGGATGTCAATCGCGTCGCGGGTTGTGCCGGGTTTTTCGCTGACAATAACTCTTGTATCATCGACCATTGCGTTGACAATCGAGCTTTTGCCCGCGTTTCGTTTGCCGACGATTGCGATTTTCATAACTGGTTCGACCGGCTTGGTCGATTCGAGATTTTTCACCCGGTCGAGGATTGCGTTTAGCAGCTCCTCTTTGTTGACGTTGTTTTTGGCGGAGATGCACATAAATTCGCCGAAGCCCAGTTGGCCGAATTCGCCCGCCTCCGGAAATTTGCTCGCGACATCGGCCTTATTCGCGACGCCCACAACCTTGAGGTTGTGTTTGCGGAGAAGCCACGCGATTATCCGGTCGAGAGACATAATTCCTTCGCGGACATCGACCACAAACAGGACCAGGTCCGCCGAATCGATTGCCCGCTGGATTTGCCCGTGGACGTGGCTTTCGAGGTGGTCTGCGTCAACGATGCCGTAGCCGCCCGTATCGACAAGTTCGAAATACTTTCCGTCTTTCTCGATGATTGTGCTGACCCTGTCGCGCGTAACGCCGGGCGTCGGCTCGACGATGCTTATCATTTTGCCCGCCAGCCAGTTAAACAAGCTGGATTTGCCTACGTTGGGCCTTCCAATTATCGCGACTACCGGTAATGACATATCTACCTGCTCAGTATAAACAAGAATCGAACCTGTGGAAACAAACGGGGGATTAATCCGCCGTTATCGCGGATTATAACAGAAAACGCGGACATTTACACCGAAGAAACCTTTTAGAGGTTTTCTTTATTGTAATTGCAGAAGAATTTCGAAGTCCTGCGTCGATATCGTCGCAGAGCCAACCTTCAAATTTTTCCAGGTCTTCGTTTTGGCCGGGTCTTTTACCGTTACCTTGTCGATTGCGCCGGCCGTAACTCCGAAGGGCGTGCCGTTATTGGAATACTTCGGGAACGCCAGGTAAGCATTTCCGATATGTCCGGCGGTTACGTTGCTGTTTATTATGCCGAACGGCTCTGCGACAATGCCTGTTATTTTCAGTGTTTTCAGGAGTCCGTTTGCGGCGGTGAAGTTGGAATCGATAAGCCGGCCGGCTGTTATTGTGCCAATCGCCACAGCCTTGCCGGTTGCCGCTTGGCTGGCTGTAAGATTACATTCCGATATGTCCGTCGCCTTTATTGTGCTTACAGAGTTAACCTGCCAGGTTCCCGACAACGTCGCATCCATACTCATCTTTTTATTGCCGACGGCCTTCAGCGTCCCGATGTTGCCTGTGATATTAGCGTCGAAATTTTGAGACGAGCTTGCCGCCCCGATAGTCCCGCAGTTGCCGACAACAGTCCAGTTTGAATTACCAAGCTGGCCTGTAATCTTCGCATTATTCAATGATACGCCCTTTGGGCTGCCGGCGCCGCTAAGGTTCACGTCCGCGCCGAAATTACCTGCTATGCCGCCCGCAGCGTTGCCGTCGATTGCCAGCGATGAAATCCATGGCGCGTTTAATGAGCCGCTCTTCCACTCTGTCGCCTGCAATGTCTTAATCGGCGTTCCGCTTGTCAGGGTCAGGTTGTTTACCCGTCCGAACTTCAGGGAGCAGGCGGCTTTCGTCGATGACGAAGAGCCGATATTTATATTACTGCTGCCCGATATGTCATTGAGGGCAATCATAGCGCAGCCGCCGTTAATGAGAATATTCCCGGTCAAATTGACGTTGCGCGCGTTTATCGTTTTGACTGGACCGTCGGCCTCGATATTGACAACATTTGTTTTGACGCCGGGCTGCGGCGTTATGGCCAGCACCGAGTTCTCGGTGGTCCCGCTAAGGATAACGTTTGCGAAGCTGCAGTCGCCCTGTATGTTGGGGTCGCCTTCCACAGTGGCGGACCCGCCGCCGGTCAGCGTGAACGTTACCATTTTGCTGTTGCAGTCCGCTATCTGCAGCAGATGGTTCTTTAATCCGCCGAATGTGCCGAACCCCGTGGTTATGTCAAACCACGTGTGCCTTCTGCTTACCTTGCCCACTTCTATTGTTATGTCGTTGTCGTTCTGCACCTCGTACCAGCGTCCGAAATCAAGTTCGGCAAACCATTCGCCGGGGTCAAGGTTCAAGGCGTTTGCTTTTACTGTATCTTCCCCATAGCTCTGTTCTGGCAGGTTGTTGTCAGAAGGACCGCTGAAGTCGAGCCGGATAGAATTCACATTCGAGTCGCTGCATTTTGTCCAGGCAAATTGAAGCGGGCTTACTACGCCTTCGGTGTCCAGCGGGTGTTTTATTTGGGGTCTTTGTGTCGGCTGGGCGATCGACCCCGGCTGGTTTGGAATCCCAAAATTAACCACCGTTTTATCGGAGGTATTGTCTGTGTAAGTTACATTTATAGTATATTTGCCGTCCGGGTAACGATTAAGCCCGTTGGCCTCATAGAACCACTCCTGGTATTGCCAGTGATTTATCCCGTTTTGGTTGTTGTGTGTTGCGTTGATGTGTCTTGAGGGGTTCTGGTTGCCGTCCGGGTAAGTTAAACCGTCCGGCGTTGTGAAGTTCACCCTGCTGACTGTGCTGTCTGCCTCGATAATAAAGCGAAAGTCGTACGTTTCGCCTATCCTGCCATCCTTAAGCCAGTGCGAGGAAAAGACGTTAAAGTCCTTTATGTCAACAGAACCATCTTTATAAGAAGGGGAGATATCCGCCCTGAGATCATTTCCGGTTTGTCCCCACTGCTGGGCAAAAATGGCAAAGTCGATGAAATCGACGAAGCCGTCGCAGTCGAAATCGCCTGCCAGCCCGAGACCGTCGCAGTTGCCGGTTACGGCGTTTTCATCGCTTGCGCCGGGGATATAGTCGATGCCCTGTTCTATCTTTACAAATTGAATATGTCTGGCGATTGCGTCATGCGCGGTCAAATTGATGTATTGCGGCGAAATGTTGGCTGAAGTACATACTATTGTTATCTGCCCGGTTACCGTCGTGCCATGCGGTATTGTATTGAAAGCAACCGAGACCGTGTGGGTCTTGGCATCCACTGTTCCGCGGACCTGCCCCGTTGTTGGAGTAACCGTGAAGTATGTTGTCCCTGCGCTGACATACACCTCGTAATTCAGCGTACCTGTTCCTTTATTCCAAACCTTGAAGGTCTTCGATGTGTCGTCCGTATCGAAGACAATTGCCCCTGTGCTCTTGCCTATCGAAGGTTTAGCCAGCCCTATTGCAGCAGATACAAGGATAACGCTCAAAATGACCGCAGACGTTTTCGTGTTTTTCTCCTTCCGATTTAACTAATCAAGCGCAAAACAGCCCCTTACCGCCTCCTTTCGGCTGCGTAGTTAACCGGGGAAATCCTTTTCGCCTCCTTACCTCGCACCCAACAAACCCCATACGAGATTATGGTTATTGTATCTTATTACACAGGAAAAGTCAAGTCAAAATGAGCTGTTTTTGTGGGATTACGCGGTTTTCGTAGGGGTCGTTTCCGTGAATTCGAACACCTGTTCTATGCCAACCCCGAATGCTTTAGCGATGCGAAAGGCCAAAGGCAGCGAAGGGGCGTATTTGCCCTGTTCCATCGCGATTATCGTCTGGCGGGTAACGCCCGCGAGGTCGGCCAACTGTTGCTGGGTCATTTCGCCTTTTTCAAATCGCAATCGGCGAATGTTGTTTTTCAGCTCATTTGTTTCCATCGCCCCTCCAGCCGTATTGGACCAGTATTGCTACCGAATGCACAAAGAAAGTAGCAAGACCTGCCGCCATAAAAATATTCGGCAACCATGTAACCGATATTGTTGCCTCAGGCCCAAGGATGAAGAACGGCAGCATACACGCAAGACCTGTGACTAAAAATGCTGCACAGAAGCCCGCCACGGCCGCGCGGTTATTGATTAGCCGGTCTCTCTCGTCGCACGTTATCTTACCTTTGTCTTTTTTGAAAATCAGAGACGCCAGACCGCCGAAACCGGCTATGCCTAAGAATGCCAGTCCGGCTCTGGCTATTGACCAGGGCATACCAATAACCCAAAACATGACCGCTACCGCAATCGCAGCAAGAATAACTCCTGCCGATATCCAAATTGCCATCCACCACGCCATTTTCTGAATTCTGTTCATAACTGATTCTCCTTAAACATGTAATCTATATCGCACATAATGTAAAGTAAACATTACTCTATGTCAAGACAATTTTACAATTTTTTGCAAATTTTTTTAGTTTCTTTCAGGGAAACGGTTGTATTTTTGCTAATCAGGCGCATTGCGATGGACATAACTCGTTGATTAATAAGCAGTTATAAAACTAATACCTCTGTGTTCTCTGCGAGCTCCTGCCGTAATGGCTTGGCCAAGGGAGCGGTGATAAAGAGTTGGGCAATTTGAGAGTGGTTTTCCGATATATGGGTTATGCAGCTTACCACGTCACAGACAAAGGTGTGCCCGTTTTGTGCAGAGACGATACTCGCGGCGGCGATTAAGTGCCGGCATTGTGGCGAGTTCCTCAATACCGCGAGGGCAAAAGCGATGCTCAATCAGCCCGGCCAGCAGGGCGGTTCCGGCGATGAGCAGCAAGCCGACGGGGATGATACATCGAAAGAGAAGCCGAATGCGGTAGTTTATTCGGGCGGGCCGACTTTGTGGGTGATGGCAATGGATTTTGTCAAAGGCGGGGCGATAATGCTTGCGGCAATTTTGATAATCGCCTGGCATATCGAACGCATTTCCTGGCTGCATCTTTCCTTTCAAAGTATAGCGGTAGTCGGCAAATATCGGGTGCTGCTGGGGCTGGGCACGATTTTTGTCATAGGCCTGATTCTTTTTTATAAGGCGTGGAAAATCAGGATGACTCATTACGAGGTCAGCCCCGACCGGATTGAATACGGCGAAGGCATCTTTGATCGCAAGGTTGATAATCTCGATATGTTCCGCGTGGTCGATATAAAGCTCCGCAGGAATGCCCTCGATTTGGTTGTCGGGGTGGGGACGGTGATATTGACGACGACGGACAAAAGCCATCCGGAGTTCGAGTTCAAAAAAATCAAAAATTCCCACGAGCTTTACGACATCATCAAAAAAGCTGCTCTTTCCGCCGACCGCAGGACAAACGTCGTTCATATGGAATAACCTCATCCCTCGATACTTGATGCTCGATACTCGATTTGTGGGTAGCCGTTTTCTATTTACAGCAGGGGTGGAAGGATTATTATTGCATTATGCCGGGAACAGCAAGTGTGGCTAATGATGGCAGATGGCCTCATTATTCCCATAAGGTCAAGATATTATTAAAAAAGCAGGAGAATTATGATTACGAAAGGGAAGAGAACGAAAGCAAAATATTGGGGCGAGTTTATAGTCGAAAAAGTAGTCACACTGGACAACCCAGTTAAATGTTTTAGTGCCGAAAAGGGCAAAGTGGACTTTAATCCAACAATTGTTAAAATTTCATGGGAGCAAAACCCTTCTGAAGACAAGCACGATTTATGGTTTCCTTATTGGATAACGATTGATGGTAAAGAAAAATACGGCCAGTTTGCCCCCATGATAGGCCAAAAGGCTTTTCTTCAATTATTGTCTAAGGCAATAGATAACGATTATTTTGATGGAATATTTTTGGAAGAGTTGGAAAGAAAAATATCTGATTATCGAAAACAAAAAGGCAAGGTAGAATAACGGGAATAATGTGGTCAGCGACCGTTTCGAAATAAGGTATGGAGAGATTATGAGAATTGTATTCATCGCGTGCGTAATCATTCTGTTTTCATTGACTTGTTTTGCGGCTGAGCCGTCAATGTCGAAAGAGCAAGTTAATGCATGGTATGCACAAACAAATTGGCTGGTCGGATGCAATTTCATTCCCAGCACGGCAATCAATCAGCTTGAGATGTGGCAAAAAGACACTTATGACGCCAACACAATCGACCGCGAGCTTGGCTGGGCACAGCAAATCGGCTTCAACACCGTCAGGGTGTTTCTGCATTATCTTGTCTGGCAGGAAGACCCGAACGGCTTCAAGGGCAGGATGGACGATTTCCTCGGCATCTGCGACAAACACAAAATAAGGGTGATGTTTGTTTTGTTCGATGACTGCTGGAACGGCAACGCGCAATTGGGCAAGCAGCCCGCGCCGAAGCCGGGGATTCATAATTCGGGCTGGCTGCAATGTCCCCGTTACGCCGAAGTGAATGATGTAACAAAATTTCCGATTTTCGAGCAATACGTGAAAGATATTCTGTGCTCGTTCGGCAAAGACAAAAGGGTGCTGATTTGGGATTTATATAATGAGCCGGGCAACAGTCATACGCCGAAGCAGAATACGCCGCTTTTGAAAAAAGTGGTTGAGTGGGCACGCAAAGCCAACCCGATGCAGCCGATTACTATGGGCGTTTGGAATCAGGACCAGCAGCATAAGGAGCTGAATGATTTCCAGATTGCTAACAGCGACGTGATTACGTTTCACAACTACTCAGGGCTTGAGAATATGAAGCAGGATATCGCCAAGTACAAGTTCTATGGCAGGCCTGTGATTTGCACCGAATACATAGCGAGAGGAATGGGCAGCAGGTTTGAAACGCATTTGCCTTTGCTGAAAGCCGAAAACGTCGGCGCGATAAACTGGGGTTTTGTTTATGGCAAGACGCAGACGATTTTTCCCTGGGGTTCCAAGCCGAATACCCCTGAGCCGAACGTCTGGCATCACGACATCTTCCGCAAAGACGGCTCCCCTTTCGATGCTAATGAAATTGAGCTGATTAAGAAATTGACGAAGTAAATATTAGACACGGATTAACACTGTTTTTAAGGAAATTGGCGGGGTTTACCCCGCCCTACATCTGGATTCCCGCTTGCGCGGAATGACCCTCCTTCGCCCCTAAGAGGCTACGGAGGGCAGGCAGTGGCGTAAGCCCTCTCGATGGCATACGCAACCTGTTACAAATCCGCCCATAGACAAAGTCACACTTTTTGTGTATAACTATCGCCTTGGTTTAGAACGGCGTATAAACAGAAAACAATAAATTCATAGTTTAAGGAGGCAACAATGAGTACGGGTTTGATGAGATTTGTATGTGTTGTATGTGTTTGTCTGGCGGGTATAAGCTATGCGGGTTTGCCTCAGGTGATAGGCAACTTTGAAGACAGCAATGACGGCTGGACGCTTCATTCCGAAGCCCCAGACGGCACGACCGCGCATTTTGTAAAGGAAAACGCAACGCTGGGCAATTACAGTTTGAAAGTTAATGTGCCGACCGGCTGGCAGAAGGCCATAACTCGTGATTTGTCAGACGATGCGAATCTGCTGGCGGCCCTCGGCAAAGCCGCAAAGTTACAGGTTGATGTAACGCTGAAAGCCAAGGAATGGAGCATCGGCTCCGGCTGGGTCAAGGCGATTGAATCTGTCGTGATACAGGATGATTTTGGCGGCTGGCAGCAGATAGACCCGACCGATGGGGACACCGGCTGGGACGGCCAGAGCGATAAAACAGTTACGGTTACTTTTGATATTCCCGCTCAAACCCCGCCGGATTTGACTCACGCGAGCATCATTCTGGTTACAAACTATGACGGCGTCGAAAAGGCAGGTCCTTTCTATTTCGATAACGTGCGGTTAGTTGGTGCGGGCGAGCCGAATAAGGTAAGCGAACCTAACAAGCCCGCCGAACCGAAGAAATCTGCTGAGCCGAATAAACCGGCAAAGTAGAAAGTAATAAAAAAGCGCAAGAATACAAGTGCACAAGCTCACAATAGCTTGTGCACTTTTGTTTCAAGGGCGAGCAATTTCTTTTTGATGTTGCGTCAACGTTAATCTGGAGAACAAAAAATGGTAGCTAACGCTGTTATTACCAGAATATTCGTTAGGCATAGTAGACCCCTCAATCCTTTATATTGGTAATAACTTACTTGGCTAATCAAACATAACAACACTTGGGGCGACACCGAAGCCAAACCGTTTACGTTTTCTTTTTCTTCGGCTTTTTGGCTTTCGGCTTTGTTTTCTGCTTTGGGGCAGACAAAACTTGCCGCAAAGCAGTTTCAAAGCGACCGTATTCTGTTTGTTTAGATTCTGCCATAATTATAACGGCCATGCTTTCATGGCTAAATCGGCCAATGTTTTCTGCCGTTGAATAATTGTATCTTTCGTCCATTTAGGGACATTAGCAATCTGGCTGGTCAAGGTATAAGGGCAACCTTTATATACTGCAAATTTCTCTTTTTGATTCGCACTTCTCAAGTCATTATTTGGTTTTTTCGGAAGCAAACAGAGGTTGCCTATACGTTTACAGTAAGCTTCGACCTCCTCTTCGGTGAATTGAGGCCAGTTGTTGCCGGGCTCTTCAGGCAACACGTGTTCAAGAGTCATTAACTCTTTATCGGAATTAGGAACATACCACGGTTCCGACTTGGACTGCGCCACACTCTCCATTGCCCGCAAATAATATCGAGCAAATTGTGCTTTAGATACTGTAGCTGCTTGGAAAGCTTGATTAAATTGTTCATCAGAGGGGATGATACCTGCAATTTCTTTATATACTTCTTTTTTCGTTTTTATATCACCTTTGAATATTTTATGAGCTACCCTTGCCATGTTGTCCTCAATGTTGCCGCTCCGAGTACTGGAAGCAACCAATAAGCGAACACCCAAAGAAACAAACATTTGAAATACTTCCGTAATTTCTTTTGGTTCAAACTTTGCCGCTACTGACAATATAGCATGACGGAATGGCTTAATATCAAAATCATTTATCGTCTGAATTGCGTGCTTCAGGGAATCCGGGCATTTATTCCATCTCTCATGGTCTTGATAGAAAGTCGCAGCGTACACTTTTGCCAGTTCTTCCAAATTTTTTAAAAGCGTAATAACCGTCTGTGGGCCTTTGGCTAATCCCTGAACTGCCTCGTAAACCTCATTCTTACGTAAGAACCCTTGAATTGCCATTAACGCGCTTCGTAAAAAAATTACTGTAATATCCTCTTTCTCATCGTCTTCGCCTTGAAGGGTCGATAAAGCACCTATCATCGACGACCACGCATTTTGCGCTTCTTGATAGCGACCGCCAGCCGCACCAAAAAGATAGTTTTTAACAAGGTCAGCTTGGGATGTTTTCAACCCACGGTCATTTAAGGTTTCAAACATTTTATAAGCATTAGCACCCGTGGGGACACGGAGCAAAATCACTTCAGCGTTAGATACAATAAAATCTATCCATTTATTGAGTTCGTCGCCGTAATTTTTAGGATTTGCGGGGGCAATAATCTTTTTGACATAATCTTCGGCAAGAAGAAAGGCGTTCCGTAATCGTTTATTTGAAATTGGCGCAGAGGCAGCAAGGGGCATAGGCAACATTTGGGCAGTCAGCGTATTAATAAAAAATTCATTATCTGTAAGGTTAAGTTTAAGCTTGGGAACTTCTGCTCTTTGGCCCCGGTCGTATTCCGTCAAGAATGGCTTCACGCTTAATGCCAGTTCTGGTTCTATGGTTTGAAGGTAATGGCGTATTTGCGACAAAAGGATTGTGATAGTCGCTAATCGTTGTTGCCCATCTATAACTTCAAGCACACCATCGGAATCTGGAATTGTTACGATTGTCCCAAGGAAATATTCTGGCTCGTCTGATGTAAGTGCTTTTTGTAAATCCTCAAAAAGAGTTACTACGTGCGTATCCTCCCATCTGTATTCCCTTTGGTGAGGCGGAACCTTTAACCAATATGTTTTTAGAATTGTCCCGATACCCATCTGGTCGAATCGAATTTGTGGCTTATGTTGAATTTTGCTCATTTGAACCTCCAAACGGAACTGGCTCAACAAATGGTATTTGACGGCCCGCATTTTCAAGTTCGCGGATTGCTGCAAATCTTAGTCGCTCTCGAACCCATGCTGATAGAGGAAGCCCGGCTATATCTGCGGCATCACGAAATCCTTGCTTTTCCTTTGCCGATAGACGTATGTCAAAGGACTCTGTTTTGTTATTTCCATTTTTCATATAGCTAACCATTCACAAAATTGTACTGCTATTGTCGGGGCAATCAATTATATTTTTTTATTTTGTCCTGACAATAGCCTGACATTTAACGGATTTTATACGTTTCCCACGGCGTTGTCGTTTGGTAAAAGCCCCCCCGTTTCAGAGATAAGGGCTTTATATGTCAGACGTTTGCCGCTAACGCCGCGTAGTCCGATGTTAAAGCGTTCTCCGTCATGAATTTTACGGTTATTGAAACGAAACGTTTCAGCGTCAAGGTATCTGAACAGGTGGAAGGGCTCAATAGAAACGTGCGTTCCCTTAATGCACCGCTTGAATAGGCTCCAAAAGTTCTCAAGCCCGTTAGTATGAACGTTGCCGCGAACATAACATTCGGCATGGTCGATGAATTCATGGAGAAATTCGGCGTTTAGTCCAGAATAAGACCGAAGAGCATCAGTGTAAACATGGCTTCCCTTTTCAACATGGGTGCGAACATGGGGCTGTAGTGTTCGGCGGCGTGTGTTATCTACAACAATAGCGCGAACCTCACCATGACGTTGTAGAAGTCCCATGACAACGGCCTTGCCGACAGAGCCTCGGCCCTTGGCTCGTTGTGCGCTGGCGTGCATATTGCGGAACTTTCCGCCGACAAAGGTTTCGTCAACCTCAACTTCGCCTGTCATCTTCGTAAACGTTCCCTGTTGCAGAGCAAGTCTAATTCGCTGTTGCATAAACCATGCTGTTTTTTGTGTAACCTTTATGGCTCGGCTTACCTCATAAGAGCTAATCGAATTTTTAGAATTAGCCTCCATCCATAAAGCGATTAGCCACTTACCAAGAGTAACGGCACTATCCTCAAAGATAGTCCCTACCTTTACAGAGAATTGACGGTGTTGGTGAACGCTCTTGCATTGCCAACGTCTCTGTTTTGCAAGGTAAACAACATCGGTTCGTCCGCATACAGGGCATTTAGCCCCTTCTGGCCAGCGGACACCGGCAAGAAACTGAATAGCCATATCTTCATCACCAAAAAATTGAATGGCCTCAATCAGCGTTTCAGGTTTTCTTATTTCGTTTTTCATAGTGAGTGCAATATAGCACAAGAGATTTGATTAGTCAAGTATATTATTGCCTTTATATTCATTCTGGTATGCTTCATTTGCGCCTGTTCAAGGCATCAATTATGATTTGGGCGATAGAGTGGCCCAAGTCCTTGCCAAATTCACGCAAAGTATTACGGAGTCCAGGCGAATTCTTCAGCTTTTCCCCAAACTTCCCTCGGTCGGCGGCGTCATCTAAAGCATTATCGATTTTGGATGCGCATTTGTCGACTGCTTTGTGGGCGTTCTTTCTTAAATCCTCATATTTTTCATTTGCCATACAGCACCCCATAACTTCAGATTTCTCAAAGATTTGGGCTCACTAATTGAGTATTTGCTTTAACCTCTCTCTTATTGTGGATTCGATCTTACTTTTGAAAGGAAACGCCAAGAAAGGAAGGTTGCCGGAGATTTCTACCGCCAATGGTTTCACGATCATGGTACCTGATCCAGAGAAGCCCATGGCTGATAAATGGAATTCACAAGCGTTTCCGTTCCAGTCCTCGCATAAATCTTTGATTTTATCAGCAAACTGGGTTTTCAGGTCAGCGAGTGCTTTTTTGACACGTTTCATCGCTTCGTCCTGCGGTAACTCATGTGGTACCAACACGTTAAACGTTGGCATATATGTTCCCCTTCCTAAATGTGCTGCCTCAGAGTCAATTTTTCTGGAGTCTTATTACAATAGTGTTCAAAAAGTAGCACAAACGACTGCAAAAATCAAGAAACCAGAATGCCTGGTAGTGTCCTAATTTGAGCGCAGACCGCTGGCACTAAGTAATAATAATTGGTTTGGCACATTGCCATTCCCTCATTAATTGCTCTTTGTCATTTGAATCAAAGGCATTTTTCAGTTTCTGATATAGTTCCTCGTCGTATTGATATACAACATCGCACGCGAAATTCGTCTGTGTTTCTCCATCTCTGCAAAGGACAGTTACTGATTTTCCGCAATTATTGACGAATTGCAACGCAGTAGGCTCATCCATAAACCCTTTGATTATAACACGTTGTAAACTTTTTGCATTATTTTGCAAAATACACGATTTTTCTGTGGACATAGTAACCTCCTATTGCTAAGATTAAGAAAATTGAAGTTGTTAAGGTTATTACAGAAAGGAATAAAAATGGAACTTAAAGAATTGAGCAAAATCAGCCCGCCGTATATACCTTGGGAGACATTGAAAAATTTTCTGAAAATACTCAAAGAGTCGGCTACTCCAAATAGGATTGATTCCTCGATGATGCCGTCGAGTATGTCTGGATTCTCTAAGGCTGGCGTTATGAGCGCTCTCAAGTTTTTCTCCCTGATTGATTCCAGTGGCGGAACTACCAAAAACCTCAAACAAATCGCAGACGCAATGGATACCGACGGATGGGCCGAAGCCATTAAACGGATTCTTATGCCTGCCTATGCGAACATAATTGGCGACCTCAAATTGGATACCGCAACAAGAAATGAACTTAACGAAAAATTTGGCGAAACAAGTTTGGAAATGAAGGATAGATTCATTCGATTTTATATTCCGATGTTACAGGATGCTGGCGAAAAAATATCGCCATATCTGACCTTACGACAAAACAGGCAATCGAAAGGCGGCCCGAAAAAAATCGCAAAAAAACAATCCAAAGAGCCACTAACCAGTGGTGCAGGTGAGGGCGGCCAATCTCAACAAGAGGAAACGCCTTCTGGCTTTTATGACCAACCGATACCAATAACATCGGATACTCCCTGTTATATCCGAGTCCCGCGAAATATAACTACTGACCAAATGGGCTTGGTCGATGCCGCCGTTGCGTTTATTAAAGCAATGGCGAGCCATAACAAAGAAGGTAAAAAATGAATGAAAGGAGATACCAAGTGAGGAAATCATCAGTAGGGCGCGCAACTGAGAAACGACCGATTCAGAAAGCGCGAGGCATAAAAGACACCGCCCGCAGGGATACCCGCGATAGCAAACCTGTGGGCGGTAGGTCGAGTTTTCTGGCGTGTCTGGTGAGCTTGGGGCCTTTACAACCTACCGAGCCGGGGTTCAATTCCCCGCACGTCCAGTTATTAACATCGGCCATATTGTAGCAAACTGAGCATATTTGTCAAGATAAAAGCGTTATACGCTTTAGGAAAGACGTTATGGCAAACATACTAAAACGCGAAAAACAGATTGTTGCTATCGGTGCATTAGCTGAGGGCGCAAGTATCCGGTCGATAGAACGCCTTACGGGGATTCACAGGGATACTATTATGCGTCTTGGTGTTCGTGTCGGACAAGGCTGCGAGCGCATTCTGGACGCAACTATGCGCAAGCTTCGATGCGATTATATCCAACTTGACGAAATATGGGGTTTCATCGCAAAGAAACGTAGAAACGCCCAACTTGGCGAAGAAAACGCTGGTGATGTTTGGACTTTTATCGCCATTGACCCCAAATCGAAAGCCGTTCCGTGCTTCAAGGTTGGTCAGCGTGATTCTGATACAGCCAACCAATTCGTGTTGGACTTATCGAGCCGATTAGTAAACCGTGTTCAAATTTCGTCCGATTCGATGAAGTCTTATGCCGAAGCCATAGAATTAGGTTTTGGGGACAATGTTGACTATGGGCAGATTGTAAAAACATACATATCGGAAAAACCGCTTCCGGTCAGTAGTCGGTATAGCCCTCCGCCCATAATTTCTGTTAAGAAATATCCGCTTGTGGGCTATCCCGAAACAGAAAACATCAGCACAAGCATTATTGAAAGACAAAATTTAACGCTGCGTATGCACTGCCGCCGCCTAACCCGTTTAACTAACGCATTTTCCAAAAAGCTGGATAATTTTAAAGCGGCCATTGCTTTACACTTTGCCTATTATAATCTTGTCAAAGTCCACCGAACAATTAGAATGACCCCGGCTATGGCAATAAAAGCCACTGATAGGCTGTGGTCGATAAGCGAACTTGTTGACAGGGCATTAGAGCAATCTGAATGAATTACATAGAAGCATTGCAAGATGCGATATTCAAGGCACACGGATGCAAAGCGCAACATCTACGGTCTATCCCTGTAAACGAGCAATTCAAAGGTAAGCCCGTTTGGCAAGGGATAGTAGAAGTTTTTGAACTTACAAACCACCCTAAAGCCAAAATATGCTATGCGTGGGGGCATCACGCAGGCGACAAAGACGACAAAAGTCGTTATGTTACGGTCTTAGAGATACCCCCGGTCGATTCACCACTTGCCGCAGTTAGAGCATCTATTGTTTCTGATTACCGAAACTAAATTAAACACCCATCTTTACTTGTCAAAAAGCTAAAACTACTGTAAAATGTTCCTTTAGCTGGCAACAAGGCCAGTTAAAGATTTAAGGAGTACAAACCTTGAAAGCTCTATTGAACTTCTTGCCCCTTGTTAGGCAGCGTCAACTGCCCATAATTCGATAAGGCGAGGTCTTTAAGGTTGGCAGGGCCAAAGGAAACAGGACCCGCGCAAGCGGTTAACCAATGCCCACCATTGAACTTTGACGTGGTTTAATGGTTCTGGCCGCGAAAGCGATAACCAGAATAAGGTTCGGATTAGTTTGTCGAAGCTACTCTGAAGCTGGCCCTAAGGGGTTTAAGCGACCTAACAGAATGAGTGTAGCTCACTTGCTCTGTTGACTTAGGATTCCCAGAATAAGAGAGTAGCAAGGACTATTCCTGCCAACCCCTTTTTTTATTCACATTTCAAAAAAAACAAAAAAATTATTTCAAATTAGGACACTACCGAATGCCTTTGGGGATAATTTTGCACACTACTATCATTTGTGGCAGTAACTTGATTCGAACTTTGTTATTGCATCCAGAAATGCCGGGCAGGTATCTTGTGATTGCGCAGACTGGTCTATAGTCAAAGCGACACCAGTGATCAACATCCTTGTAGGGCGACCCGATGCAAATGCTCCAGGTATCCTATTGAGATTTTTCTCGATGTTTTCCTTGCGAGCAGCAATATCTACTCGCACCTGTGATACACCAAAATTCTTTGCTTCCAATATCTCAAAGCCGACCACTGTGTCAGTGAACGGAGAGATTTTCCAAATTATTCTCCCGTCCGGTTCTGGCAGATCAATTGTGGGCTGATTCATTCCGAAGTCGAAGGAAAGAGTGTCGTTTACGGAATCATATTTGACTTGGACTTGTACGCCTATTTTGGGCACACTTTCCTGACACACCAATTTAGGTTGTTCATGTCGTTCGAGCAGTTTTATTGTGCGTTCCGCCGATGAGGCGGGTATCCAATCGCAGCCTGGATTAAAACATCTATAACGACCGAAGTAGTCGTCAAATTCGAGCGTCCACTTTCCACATTTTGGGCACTTTCTCATTTTTCTTCTCCATACAGCCTAAAGTACGATCTGTAGGTTACGCCTTCAAAGAACTTCCATTTGACTCCCGCATGTTCCAGGATTTGTTTTGCTGCCTCATCTGGATATGGCTCTATGTATACTATGTTTCTGATACCAGATTTAACAATTTTATTAGCGCACATCCGGCACGGGTAAGTGGTAGTATACAGAGTACACCGTTCAAGGGAAATAGATTTCCCATGTCGTACTAAGTTCATTAGCGCATTTTCCTCTGCGTGGAGGGCACGACAATAATCAAGAATCTTGAATTGCTTACGGAACAAGGATTTTAACTGACCTTCTTTGCCTTTTGCCTCTGGGAGCGCATCGCTTAATGTTGCGAAAAAATTATCTATTAACCATTTTCTATGGCACTTGGTGTATTCTTTAACACAAGGTGTCTCATCAGGAGGAACCTCATTATACCCTGAACTGATAATATTGCCTTGGTCGTCTGCTATCAGTGCTCCAACTTTTCTCTGTAGACAACTTGAACGCTGGCTCATGGCATATGCCATAGCCATCAGAGCCTCGTCGTGCTTGAGGGGCTGCTGTCTTCCTAAGGGTTTTTGCAATAAGTCTACGTATTGAAAGAGTTTCTCGGAGAATTTCGTGAACTCTATATTGCCAACCTCTGTAAAGTCCGTCTGGTTTGTTATTACGATGTCTGATTCGTAGAAACAATCGCCAACTCGCTGACCATGAATAGGATTGTCATCTCCTGTGTCATTCGAGTCGTCATCATTAAATGCTTGCCAATTCCCTTTATATTTTTTTTGAGATCTTGTCCATCTGGTTTCTCTTTCCGCATGAACACCCAGGAGAAAGAAATTTGGGAAATAACTTCTCAGAGAATGAATTTCTGCTGGATTCTTTATGCTATCAACAACCCAAGTTCCATTTGGATCTTTGGCGGAATTAATTTTTCTTATGGCTTCGTCTGCTAAGTAGCCAGATCCTTTACTTGCATCTTGACGAATCTCATCCCCAAATTCTTGTAGTTCATGGCGGAGACATTGGCTTGGATCTTTGCCAGTCTTTTCTCGAAATAGAGGCTTAAGAATGTCATTCGAAAGAGATATACACTTATACCCTCTTCCCGTTTGGAGGATATTTTGGGCTACATAAGTACAGCCGCTACCAAACGACCCCGTCAATCCTATAACATGCGGGCTAGGTGTTGTCATATTTTATAAGCATACAATGGTCTTATGGTAGCGTCAACAATGAAAGCATATTTTTGTGCTAGTAAGAACGTTTCAGGATTTTTCGAGCTTAATGAGTTTTGATTTGGTGCTCGTGCCGCCGAATGCGCTGAAGTTGCCGAGTGAGCCATCGGAATGAATGACGCGATGGCAGGGGATAATCAGGGGGATAGGATTTCTCGCCAATGCGCTGCCGACTGCTCTGCTGGCGCGGGGTTTGCCAATCATACCAGCCAACTGGGAATAGGAAACTGTCTTGCCGGCGGGTATTTTTCGACAGGCGGCCAACACTTTGCGGGCGAAGGGCGTAAGATTCAGAAGACGGAGGGCGGAGGACTGAGGACGGAGAGTGGATTTTCCGGCAAAATAGGCGATTATTTGTTTTTGCAGGGGCCTCAGGAGGTTTTTGTTAAATTGGGGGTTTTCGAGGCCAGCAAGGAGGCATTTTTCAACAGTTTTGCGGTCTTTGTGCGGCAAACAGGTGCGAATAAGCCCCTTCTTGTCGGCAGCCAAGCCAAAATACCCCCAGGCAGTACTGAAAATCGTGTATTTCATAGTTTTACCACTAATGGCTTGGCCATCCCTTACGGGAGGCACAAAGGCACGAAGAGCTTTTTATTTAATTAAAACTTTAGTGTCCTGGTGTCTTTGTGGCTTCATCCTTACAACCACAAAAATCATATTAAACGAGGCAAAGTCGTTGACGCAAGAGGGAAATTATGTTAGAAGAGCGGGTTTGTAAATCTGTGCAGGTAAAAGGTTTAACGCTCCCGCGTTTTCTTATCAAAAACAAGTAAGGGGGCAGGTGGAAATTTTGTCTTTAGAAGACCTTAGAAAACAGATTGACGGGATTGACCGCAAGCTTGTCGAGTTGCTCAACGAGCGTGCCAATGTTGTGGTAAACATCGGCAAGCTCAAGAACGAGACGGGTAAGCCCGTGTATGCGCCGGACCGTGAGAAGGAAGTGCTTGAGAAGGTGGCCGGTCACAACAAGGGGCCGCTGCCGAACAAATGTTTGCAGGCGATATGGCGCGAGCTGATGAGCGGGTCGTTTGTTCTGGAAAGGCCGTTGCGGGTCGGCTATTTAGGCCCCGGCGGCAGCTACAGTCATACGGCGGCGATTTGCAAGTTCGGGCAAAGCGCGGATTATGAGCCGCTCGCGGACATTCGCAGCGTCCTGGATGAGGTAAGCAAGGGACATTGCGATTTGGGTATTGTGCCGATAGAGAATACTCTGGGCGGCGGCGTGATTGAGACGCTGGACGCCCTGGTGGATTCGGATGTGAAGGTTTGCTCGGAGATTTTGATGGCGATTCATAACAATCTTTTGGCCAACTGCAGCATAGACCAGATAGAGAAAATTTATTCGAAGCCGGAGGTCTTTATGCAGTGCCGCAACTGGCTGGCCGCGACCTTCAAAGAGGCGAAGACCGTAGCAGAGCCGTCAACCGCAAAAGCGGCGCAGAAGGCCGCCAAAGAAGCGAAGTCGGCGGCAATTGGTTCGATTGTGGCGGCGGAACTGTATGGGCTTAAAATCGTGTGCGAAAACATCGAGGACACGCCCAACAACGTAACGAGATTTTTTGTGGTCGGGCGCGAAGACGCCAGGCCCACCGGCGAAGACAAGACCGCGGCGATATTCAGCACTGCCCACAAGGCAGGCGCCCTGGTCGATGTGCTCGAAGTATTCAAAAAATATGATGTAAACCTGACTAATATAGAATCGAGACCCAGCAAAAAAAGACAATGGGAATATTATTTCTTTGTGGATTTTCTGGGTCACCGCAGCGACGAAAAAGTTCAGAAGGCCTTCGACGAGGCGAAAAAACACTGCCTGCAGCTTTCGGTGCTGGGCAGTTTCCCGCGGGCGACGGAAGTTTTAGGATAAATTTAGGAGAGCAAGATGCGGAAATCGTTTATAGCGGGCAACTGGAAAATGAACACCGATGTTCACAGCTCTGTCAAGCTGGCTGAAGGCGTCGTTTCAGGTTGTAGAGAAATGGCGGGCAGCAAAGTTGACGTAGCCGTGTGCCCGCCGTTTGTGTACTTGCAGCAGGTGGGCAAGGCCCTTCAATCGTCGCATATCGCGCTTGGCTCGCAGGATATTTACTTCGAGCAGAAAGGCGCGTTTACGGGCGAGATAAGTGCCGCGATGCTTAAGGACGTCGGCTGCGCTTACGCGTTATGCGGTCATTCAGAGAGACGGCACGTTATCGGCGAGACCGACGAGCTGATAAATAAAAAGGTTCACGCGGCCATATTGGGCGGGCTTTTGCCGATTTTGTGCGTAGGCGAGCTGCTCGATGAGCGAAAGGCGAACAAAACCGATGAGGTAGTAACGCGGCAGATGAAAAAGGGCCTGGCGGGATTAATCGCAGAGAAGATGTCGGCTGTTACGATTGCCTATGAGCCGGTATGGGCGATAGGGACGGGGTTGACCGCGACGCCTCAGCAGGCGCAGGAAGTGCACGCGTTAATTCGGAAGTTAGTTGCCCAGATATATGACAGGAAGATTGCCGATGCGATTCGCATTCAGTATGGCGGGTCGGTCAAGCCGGACAACGCTGGCGAGTTGATGTCGCAGGAAGATGTTGACGGCTTATTGGTCGGCGGAGCAAGTTTGAAAATGGAAGATTTTGTGGCGATTGTTAAAGCGTCAGTTTGATTATAAAAAAATAAACGAAATAGGGGACATATTATGGCATTGAATCCGGTATTGGCGGCAGGTTTCGTAATGAGCGTTCTCGCGACGATTTTTGTGATTGGCTCGGTGGCGCTTATCCTGGTGGTATTGATTCAAAAAGGCAAAGGCGGCGGACTTAGCGGCGCTTTTGCCGGCGGTATGGCCAGCGGCATACTGGGCAGCAAGACAGGTGATGTTCTTACGTGGATTACTATCAGCATGGCCAGCTTATTTATAATTGTTGCTCTTGTGCTGGACAAGTGGTGGCGTCCGTCAACAAGCGGGCCGGCGTCGAGAACGCCCGCTCCGATAACCAGCAATGATACCGGCAGAGAGACAGAGCAGCCAACAACTCCGGCTGCGCCTGCGCCGGCAGACCAGCAGGGACAGACCCAGCAATAGATGTGCGTGTCATAGTTTGGGGTAAAGTGTTTTCCTGCCGGCGATATATGTAATGAGGGCTGAATCGCTATGATAAATAGTATGACCGGATACGGGAACGCGGAAGGCCGGCTGAGCGGCGTTACTTATTTAGTCGAAATCAGCACGGTCAACAACCGCTATTTCAAGCCGACAATTCGGCTGCCCGAGACGCTTGGGTTTCTGGAAAGCGACGTGGAAAAAGAGCTGCGCCGGGAGGTGTTGCGCGGCACGGCCAACTATACGCTCAGGCAAAAAGGGGCGCCTGCCGATGCGCTTTTTGAGATAAACGAAAAGGCGCTGGCCACGCTGCTGAAACGGCTCGGCAAAATTTCACCGTCGGGCGGACTGGAACGTGAGCTTGATTTGGGCGGATTACTGGCGTTGCCGGGAATTTTGTCGCCCGCAGTGCCGAGCAGCAAAGAGGCCGACAGGATTCGTCGAAAGGTGCTGGCCATTACGCGCCAGGCGCTGAAGGGGCTTAGGTCGATGCGGGCCGCGGAAGGCGAGGCGCTGTCGGCAGACCTTGAAAAGCATTGCAGGGCGATAAAAACCTCACTTGAGCAGATACAAACTCGCAGCGCCGCCGGGCCTAAGCAATACGCTGAAAAACTTAAAAAAAGGATCGAGGAGCTGCTCTCGGTCGCCAAACTGAAATTAAATGACGAGACATTATCGCGCGAGGTCGCGATTTTCGCGGACAGGGCGGACATATCGGAAGAAATCGCCCGGTTGGATTCGCACTTAGTGCAGTTTGCAAAAGGTTTGAAGAGCAGCGCCGGACAAGGCGAAGGCCGCAAGCTCGATTTTATCTGTCAGGAAATGCTCAGAGAGGCTAACACCATCGGCAGCAAGGCAGGCGACTCCGAGATTGTGCATTTAGTTGTGGATATCAAGTGCCGGATAGACCGAATCAAGGAACAGGTCCAGAACGTGGAATAACGAATCGCCGATGAGCAGGTTACAAGCGTCAAAGGGAATTATTGTCGTAATAAGCGGCCCCAGCGGCGTCGGCAAGGGGACGATTTGCAAAGAGCTGGTCAAACGGCTGGACGACGCGTGCCTGAGCGTTTCGGTAACTACGCGACAAAGAACGCCGAAAGAAGCTGATGGCAAAGATTACTGGTTTGTCGGCAAAGATGAGTTTCAGCGGCGAATCGAAAAGGGCCTGCTGCTGGAACACGCTGAGGTCTTCGGCAATTTTTACGGCACGCCGAAGGACAAAGTTGATGAGGCGATTGCCGCCGGCAAAGTAGTGATTCTGGAGATAGACGTTCAGGGCGGCAAACAGGTTAAGAAGTTGTATCCGGATACGGTAATGATATTTATACTCGCCCCGACGCCAAAGGAGCTTGCGGGCCGGTTGCATGGCAGAGGCAGAGACGACGAAGAAGCGGCAAAGCGCCGCCTCAGCCAGGCGTCGAACGAGATTGCGGTCGCCAAGCAGGATTACCAGTGTATGGTTGTAAATGACAAGCTGAATGTGGCGGTAAATGAAATAATAGGAATAATCGAAACGACACGGAAGAAATAAGCGGCATAGGCAATTAATTGTGGAGTCGAATAAATGATTGAAGACCTTAAAAATATCGAGTTAGTGAAAAAAGTCGGCGGGCGGTTCAAGTTAACGGCCCTGATTCAGAAACGGCTGATGGAATTGATGCAGGGCGCGAGGCCTTTGATTGAAGACGCCGAGGGTATGGGCCAGCTTCAAATCGTCGTCGAGGAAATCAAGCGAGACAAGATTGCTATCGACTACGAAAACAGCGACATCGACAAACCCGGCAGCGTTGGGTAAACGACACTGCGAATTGTTCAGAGGCGGGCATATATGGCCAAACAAGAGTTAAAACTTGATGGCGTGAAAATTGTGCTGGGGGTCAGCGGAGGCATCGCCGCGTATAAGGCGATTGACCTTGCCAGCAAACTGACGGCTGACGGCGCCGAGGTGAGGACGGTCCTGACCGAAAACGCCCTTCACTTAGTGGGCGTCAAGAGTTTCGAAGCCGTTACAGGCGGGCCTGTTCATACAAGCATGTGGTCCACAGGATGCCTCCCGAAAGGGATGGCCAAGCCCATTACGGCAGAGCAGGAGGAGTTTAAAATCGGGCACGTGAATCTGGCTGACTGGGCGGACGTAGTTATTGTTGCGCCCGCGACGGCGAACATCTTAGGTAAATTCGCAAACGGCATCTGCGATGACCTGCTTAGCACGATGCTTTGCGCCTGCTGGGCGAAACCGATGCTTTTTGCCCCGACGATGAACGACAAGATGTGGGCCAACCCCGCGGTGCAGGAGAATGTCAAATTCGCCGAACGAATCGGCATTGAGTTTATAGGGCCGCGGCAGGGTCGGCTTGCCTGCGGCACCGAAGGCATCGGCAGGATGGCTGAACCGCAGGAAATCCTTGAGGCGGTTGAAAAAATTTCCGCCGGACTTAAACACAAACGCAAATAGGTTTCTCCAGGATGTATTCTCGAAAGCGACGGCGAAAACTTCAGTTCTTGATTACGGCCGGGGGGACACGAGAATATATTGACCCCGTGCGATTCATTTCCAATGCCAGCAGCGGCAAAATGGGCTATGAGCTTGCGCGGTCGGCGCTTTTGGCCGGGCATAACGTAATGTTGATAACGGCGCCGACGAATCTGAACGCCCCAAAAGGAGCCGACGCAGTCAAGGTCGAATCGGCCCGCAATATGTTCGAGGCGGTAAAAGATAAATTTGGCGGATGCGACTGCCTGATTATGACCGCGGCGGTTTCGGATTATACGCCGGCTAAACTCGCCCGGCATAAAATAAAAAAAAGCCCCGGCGTTATTGCGCTGAAACTAAAGCCCACACAGGATATTTTGAAATGGGCCGGGACTCACAAGAAACAAAATCAGGTTGTCATTGGCTTTGCGCTGGAAGACAGGAATATCAAGGTTGGCGCAGAGCGCAAAATGCGGGATAAGAATCTTGATATGATTATCGCCAACACACCTGCCGCCATAGGCAGCGAGCGGTGTGAAGTTTGGATAAAAAAAGCCGGCCAGGAATGGCGTAGGTTTGCTGATGCGCCTAAGAAGCGAGTTGCCAGCCGGCTAATACGAATGATTGAGCAATCAATACGGGCAGATTAGATGGAATTGGAAAAGACATCGCTTGAAACGATTTGGGAGGACCGCCAAAAACGACTTACCCTCGGGCTTTGTTTGCTTCTGGCAATCAGTATCATCGTAGTATATGCACAAACTGCCGGCTTCGCTCTTGTCGTTTATGATGACATAGTTTATGTGGATAAAAATCCGCAGGTGCCGGAAGGGTTAACCCTTGGCGGCATCAAATGGGCGTTTACAACGAAGTATACGGGCAACTGGATTCCACTTATTTGGTTGTCTTTGATGCTCGACAGAACTGTCTTCGGGACCTGGGCGGGAGGTTTTCATTTAGTAAACGTCGCATTTCATATCGCTAATACGATTTTGCTGTTCTGGGTTTTAAGGCGATATACGAAGGCGATTTGGGCAAGCTTTTTTGTGTCGGCGTTATTTGCTTTGCATCCGCTGCACGTTGAATCCGTCGCCTGGGTTACAGAGCGCAAAGATGTATTAAGCGCACTGTTCTGGCTGTTGACGATGCTGGCATATTTACGATACGTGGAGATCCCATCAGCCAGGCGGTATGTGGTTGTCTGTGCGGTTTTCGCGATCGGTCTGATGTCAAAGTCGATGCTTGTAACACTGCCATTTGTGCTTTTACTTATGGATTACTGGCCTTTGGAGCGTATGCAGCTCAACGGGCAAAGCGGTATGACGCCCGGTCGGCTGATATGGGAAAAGGCGCCTTTGTTTATTCTGTCCGCGACTTCCTGCACGATAACGTTTATTGCACAGAAAACCGTTGGCGCGATGATGATATTAGGCACAATTCCGGGCAACGACCATATCAGTAACGCCTTTGTTTCGTATCGCGATTATATCTTTAAGATGTTCCTGCCCGTCGGGCTGGCGGTGTTTTATCCTCACTCGATAGAATCGCTCGCCGGCTGGAAGGTTGCCGTCTCATTGGCTGTTTTGGTGGTGATAACAATTGTGGTGATATTACTTCGGCGTCGTCGCTACCTGCTTGTCGGCTGGCTTTGGTATCTGGGGACATTAGTCCCCGTCGTCGGATTTGTTCAGGTGGGCTCCCAGGCGATGGCTGACAGATACACGTATATACCGCTGACCGGCATTTTTATTATGCTGGTCTGGCTGGCGGGTGATATTTTGTCTCAATGGAGACACAGGCAGATAATCATCGGCGTTGCCGGCGCAGGAGTTCTGGGCGTGCTTGGGGTAATTACGTTTGTACAGGTCGGCTACTGGCGTGACACGATAACGCTGTTTACGCATACGGCTGCTGTTACCGCGAATAACGCTGTCGCCCACAATGCTTTAGGAGTTTACTATTCGGGCAAGGGTGATTACGGGAATGCGATACGTGAATTTGAGCAAGTTTTGAAAATAAACGCGAATAACGTTGCCGCTCGCAATGTTTTGGGGGTTTGCTATGCCAATAAGGGTGATTACGAAAGTGCGATACGCGAATTTGAGACGGTTTTGAGGATTGACGCGAATAACATAACTGCGATTTATAACATCGCCAAGCGGAAAGCCATTAATGGTGAGACCGATGAGGCAATCAAAGGTTATAATCGGGTTTTGGCGATTACTCCGGGCGAAACAGATACTTATATTGCTCTGGCAGAGATGGAATCCAACAGGGGAAATTTCGAGCGCGCAATGGATTTGTATCGCGAGGGGCTTAAATATCATCCCGAAAACGGCGATTTACACGGCCAGCTCGGTTCACTGTTATTGCAGGCAGGAAGGGTCGATGAAGCGATCAACGAGCTGGAGGCTGCAATGAAGCTGAAAGCAGATTCTGCAATATGCGGGAATCTGGGAATGGCGATGCTGACTAAGGGCGACATCGATAAGGCAGCGAGATATTTTAACATGGCGATTAAGATTGGCCCGGCCAATGCGGAAGTACATTACAATCTCGGCAATATCTTTCTTACGCAGGGTCTTTTGGCAAAGGCGGTCGTTGAATACGAAATGGCAATTAAGGCAAAGCCGAATTACGCCAAGGCATACGGCAATCTTGGTGTGGCGTTTATAAAGGTGGGGCAGACCGACGAGGCGATTAAGGGCTTTCGTCGTGCAGTTGAGCTCGATTCGAATAACATCGAAGCGCGTTTCAATCTTGCTATGGCGCTGGCCGAAAATGGACGGACTGATGAAGCAATTGAACATATGCGTGAAGTTATTGAATTTGCCCCTCAGAATCCAACACCTCGTCGTCGACTGGCAGAAATGCTGCTTTCTCAGGGCAAGCTTGAGCAGGCGGCCGCCGAATATGAGCGGGAATTGAAAATCAGTCCCGATGATGAGGAAGCCAAAGCGGGTTTGGAGAAGATTAAAATGGGAAATATATCTTCAGGAGCTGCGCCTGTTAAATGAGCGAATCGGCAAATAGCGCATTGAATTCCGGGACAATGAGCCGGAATAGTCGTGAGCGAATAATAATTATCGGGCTTTGTCTGCTGTTGATTGCGGGTATTCTCGCGGTATATGCACAAACCGCCGGATTTGAGTTTGTCAGCTATGATGACCCATTTTATGTGACAGGAAATCCACAGGTGCCGGAAGGGTTAACTCTTGGCGGTATCAAATGGGCGTTTACAACGAGGCATACGGGCAACTGGATTCCGCTTGTATGGCTGTCTCTGATGTTCGATAGAACCATATTCGGATTCTGGGCCGGCGGATTTCATTTGGTCAACGTTGCGTTTCATATCGCTAATACAATTTTGCTGTTCTGGGTTTTGAAACGATATACCAAGGCAGTTTGGGCAAGCTTTTTTGTAGCAGCGTTATTTGCTTTGCATCCGCTTCACGTTGAATCTGTCGCATGGGTTACGGAGCGTAAAGACGTATTAAGTACGATGTTCTGGCTGTTGACGATGCTGGCATATTTGCGATATGTGGAAATCCCGTCGGCCAGGCGGTATGTTATTGTCTGTGTGGTTTTCGCACTCGGCCTGATGTCAAAATCGATGCTTGTAACGCTGCCATTTGTGCTTTTGCTTATGGATTACTGGCCTTTGAAGCGAATTTGGCCCGAAGAGAAAAGTAATGGTGTCACAATTGGTCGGCTGATATTGGAAAAGGCGCCTTTGTTTATCCTGTCCGCGACTTCCTGCATGATAACGTTTATCGCACAGAAAACCGTTGGCGCAATGAATATGTTAGGTGTAATTCCGGGCGGCAACCGTATCGACAACGCCCTTGTTTCGTATTGCGATTATATTTTTAAGATGTTCCTGCCTGTCGGGTTGGCGAATATTTATCCTCATCCCGTAAATGAAATTCCGGGCTTGAAGGTTGCGGTATCATTAGCTGTTTTGGTGGTGATATCAATTGTGGTGATATTCCTTCGACGGCGGCGATACCTGCTTGTCGGATGGCTTTGGTATCTTGGGACATTGGTGCCTGTTGTAGGGTTTGTGCAGGTGGGCCTGCAGGCAAGGGCCGACAGGTACACCTACATACCATTGACAGGAATATTCATTATGCTTGTCTGGCTTGCTGGCGATATTTTGGCGCAACGGCGATTAGGACGGACTCTTGCAGGCGTTGGCGGAGCGGTGATTCTTGTCGTACTTGGGGTGGTGACGTTTGTGCAGGTAGGTTACTGGCGCAACAGTATGACGTTGTTTACACACGCGGCTGCCGTTACCGCGAATAACACTGTCGCGTACAACGCCTTGGGGGTTTACTATTATGGTAAGGGTGATTACGAGAGTGCGATGCGCGAACTTGAGATAGTTTTGAATATTGACGCGAATAATGCTGCCGCACGTAATGTTTTGGGAGTTTGCTATGCGGGCAAGGGTGATTACGAAAGCGCGATGCGAGAATTTGAAACCGTTTTGAGGATTGACGCGAATGACGCCACTGCGATTTATAACGTTGCCAGGTGGAAAGCCATTAATGGTGAGACCGATGAGGCAATCAAAGGTTATAAACGGGTTCTGGCAATTGTGCCGGGCAACACAGATGCTTATATTTCTCTTGCCATGATAGAATCCAACAGGGGGAATTTCGAGCGTGCAATGGATTTATATCGCGATGCTCTTAAATATCATCATGAAAACGGAGATTTACACAGCCAGCTTGGTTCGCTGTTATTGCAGACAGGACGGGTCGATGAAGCGGTCAAAGAGCTTGAGACCGCGGTAAAGCTCAAAGAGAATTCGGCAATATACGGGAAACTGGGGATGGTGATGTTGACTAAAGGCGACGCCGATAAGGCGGCGAGATATTTTAACAGGGCGATTAAGCTTGACCCAGCCAATGCGGAAGTACATTACAATCTCGGCAATGCCTTTCTTGCGCAGAACATGCTGGCAAAGGCGGTCAGTGAATACGAGATGGCAGTTAAGGTCAATCCGAACTACGCCAAGGCATACGGCAATCTTGGTTTGGCGTTTGCGCAGATGGGACAAATCGATAAGGCGATTGTTGGCTTTCGCCGTGTAGTCGAACTTGACCCGAATAATGTCGAAGCGCGTTTCAATCTCGCGCTCGCGCTGCCCGAAAAAGGATTGATTGATGAGGCGATTGAGCATTTGTATAAAGTCGTCAAATTGCTCCCTCAGAACACAAGGGCTCACTGCCGGCTTGCAGAAATGCTGCTTCTCCAGGGCAAGATTGAGCAGGCGACCGCTGAATATGAGCAGGTTTTGAAAATCGACCCCGCTGATGAGGATGCCAAGGCCAGTTTAGTGAAAATCAAAACGGGAAATACAACATCAGGAGCGACACTTGTTAAATGAGTAAAACGGTAAATAGTGCAATGGATTCCGGGATGATAAACGTGAGTGGCCGTGAGCGAATAACCATTATTGGGCTTTGCCTGTTTTTGATTATAAGTTTGGCTGCAGTGTATGGGCGGACGGTATATTTTGATTTTGTGGATTTCGACGACCAGATTCATGTTGTCAACAATCCAATGGTGCCCGGGGGATTGACATGGAGCAGCATTAAATGGGCATTTACTACGTCACACGCGGGCTATTGGTGCCCAATGACGTGGATATCTTTTATGCTGGACTGGGAGATTTTCGGCGGGAGGGCATGGGGTTTTCATCTGACAAACATCGTGCTTCACATTGCGAATACGTTACTGCTTTTTTGGGTATTAAGGCGATACACGAAAACATTGTGGGCGAGTTTTTTTGTGGCGGCGTTGTTTGGTCTGCATCCGTTGCACGTTGAATCTGTTGCCTGGGTGACCGAGCGAAAAGACGTTCTCTGTACGCTGTTCTGGATGCTGACTATGATGGCATACTTGCGGTACGTTGAACGGCGGACGGTCTGGCGATATGTGATAATATTAGTGTTTTTTGCGCTCGGTTTGATGGCGAAACCAATGGTTATTACGCTGCCCTTTGTGCTTTTTATTATGGACTTTTGGCCCTTGAAGCGTTTGTGGCCCGAAAAAGGGACTAGCGTTCCGATTTTCCGGCTGATAATTGAGAAGATACCGTTGCTTGTTCTCTCGTCAGCGTTAAGCTGTGTGACTTTTATAGCTCAGAAGATGGGCGGGTCCGTAGCGAATTCAAGTGTTTTCCCTTTAAGCTACCGTGTCGGCAATGCTTTAGTTTCTTACTGCGATTATATATTAAAGACGGTTTGGCCCGTTGACCTGGCGGTTTTTTATCCTCATCCGTCGGCAGGGATTGCGGTCTGGAAGATTGCGGCATCGGCGGCGGTGCTTTTGGCGATTACAGCCGTTGTGTTATTGCTTCGACGCCGTCGATATTTATTGACAGGGTGGCTGTGGTATTTGGGGACATTGATTCCCGTTATCGGGCTTGTGCAGGTGGGAAGGCAGGCGATGGGCGACCGTTATACTTATATTCCGCTGACTGGCATTTTTATTATGCTGGTATGGCTTGCCGGCGATATATCGGGTAAATGGCGTAACAGGGTTTATCTTGCCGGTTTTGCTGGTTCGGTTATTCTCGGGACGCTGGGGGTTATGGCGTTCGGGCAGGTCGGGTACTGGCGTGACACTATATCGCTGTTTACGCATACGGCTGCTGTCACCACGGACAATTACCTCGCATACAGCACTTTAGGGACTCGTTATGCCCATAATGGCGATTTCGAAAGGGCTAGGAGCTATATTGAGAAGGTAATGAAGGTAAACGTGAGGGAAATTGACGTTCTTTATAATGTTGCGAAGTGTTTGGATATGATGGGCAGGACTGATGAAGCGATTGAATACTATAACCGGGTTTTGGCGATTACTCCGGGCGAAACAGATACTTATATTGCTCTGGCCGAAATGGAATCCAAGAGGGGAAATTTTGAGCGAGCAATGGATTTATATCGCGATGGTCTTAAATATCATCCTGAAAATGGGGATTTACACGGCAGGTTTGGTTCGTTGTTATTGCAGACAGGATTGGTCGATGAAGCAATCAAAGAACTGGAGACCGCGGTAAAGTTCAAAGAGGATTCGGCGATATACGGGAATTTGGGACTGGCGATGTTGACTAAGGGCGACGCCGATAAGGCAACGCAATATTTTAACATGGCGATTAAGATTGACCCGGCCAATGCGGAAGCGCATTACAATCTCGGCAATACTTTTCTTGCGCAGGACCTGCCTGCAAAGGCGGTCGGTGAATACGAGATGGCAATTAAGGCAAAGCCGAACTACGCCAAGGCATACGGCAATCTTGGTGTGGCATTTGCGCAGATGGGGCAGGCCGATGCGGCGATTGGGGGCTTTCGTCGTGCAATTGAACTCGACCCGAATAATATCGAGGCGCATTTCAATCTCGCTATGGCGATAGCTGGAAAAGGGTTGATTGATGAGGCGGTTGAACATATGCGTAAAGTCATCGAATTTGTTCCTCAGAACACAACAGCTCACTGCCGGCTTGCAGAAATGCTGCTTCTTCAGGGCGAGGTTGAGCAGGCAACCGCCGAATATGAGCAGGTTTTGAAAATCAACCCCGCTGACGAAGACGCCAGGGTTGGTTTGGAGAGGATTAAAACAGGAAATACGACATCAGGAACTGTAACTGTGCCTGTTAAATGAGTAAATCGGCAAACATCGGTTTTAAGAATCGCTAAAGGTAAACAGTCCTTTTGCTTGGGTAGCCGTTGATTACGGATTCAAGTATCGCAATGGGTTCCGGGACAATGAAATTGAGTAGCCGTGAGCGAGTAATAATTATTGGGCTTTGCCTGTTGTTGATTGCGGGTGTTGTTGCGGTATATGCACAAACCGCCGGCTTCAGCCTTGTCGCTTATGATGACCCGTTCTATGTAACAGTAAATCCGCAGGTGCTGGGAGGATTGACCTGGGACGGCGTTAAATGGGCATTTACAACTATGCATGCGGGCAACTGGTTTCCGCTTGTTTGGTTGTCTTTGATGTTGGACAGAACTTTGGGGGCAGCAGCGGGAGGTTTTCATTTGGTCAACATCGCGCTTCATATCGCCAACACAATTTTACTGTTTTGGGTTTTGAAGCGATATACGAAGGCGGTTTGGGCAAGCTTTTTCGTGTCGGCGTTATTTGCCCTGCATCCCCTGCACGTAGAGTCCGTCGCTTGGATAACGGAGCGAAAAGACGTTCTCAGCATGCTGTTCTGGCTGTTGACGATGCTGGCGTATTTGCGATACGTGGAAATCCCGACGACTAAGCGATATGTAATCATTTGCGCGGTTTTCTCGCTCGGCCTGATGTCAAAGTCGATGCTTGTAACGCTGCCATTTGTGCTTGTGCTTATGGATTACTGGCCTTTGAAGCAACTTTGGCCCGAAGAGAAAAGTAACAGCGTTACAATTGGTCGGCTGCTGTTCGAGAAGATACCCTTGCTTTCGTTGTCGGTAGCATCATGCGTAATGACCGTTATCGCGCAAAAAAGTTGGGGGGCGGTAGCAAAAATAAGCATAGTGCCTTTCAACCAGCGAGTCGGTAATGCCCTGGTTTCATACTGCGATTATATATTAAAGACGTTTTGGCCTGTTGACCTGGCGGTTTTTTATCCTCACCCGATAAAATCGCTCGCCGTCTGGAAGGTCGCCGTGTCATTGGCTGTTTTAGTGGCGATTACAATTGTGGTGATATTGCTTCGGCGTCGTCGCTACCTGCTTGTCGGCTGGTTTTGGTATGTAGGGACATTGGTCCCTGTCATCGGACTTGTGCAGGTGGGAGGGCAGGCGCTGGCCGACAGATACACTTATGTGCCGCTGACAGGGATTTTCATTATGCTTGCCTGGGCTGCAGGCGATTTTGTTGCGCAAAGGCGATTCAGGCAAATCCTTGCGGGTGTTGCCAGTTCGGCGATTATCGGCGTGCTTGGGGCGATGACGTTTGTGCAGGTCAGTTACTGGCGGGACACCATGTCGTTATTTACGCATTGTGCTGCCGTAACCCCTGATAACGTTATCGTGCGGAAATACCTGGGTATCGGTTTTGCGGAAAAGGGCGACCCTGAATCGGCTGTGCGCGAGTTTGAGGCAGCCCTGAGGTTTGAACCGAACGATACTCGAACGCTTTACAATATCGCGGGTATGCAGGCCAGGCAGGGCAGGATAGATGAAGCTATTGAGTACTACAACCGCGTCCTGAAGCTCAAGCCGGGCGATGCGGATACATGTGTCGCAATCGCGTCGATAAGGGCAGCAAGAGGTGAATTTGAGCGTGCGATAGATTCATACAGGGAGGGTTTGAAATACAATTCCGGCGATGCCGAGATGCGCAGCGGCCTTGGGTTGATGTTGTTGCAGTTGAACCGTGTCGATGAGGGGATAACGGAACTGGAGCAGTCCGTCAAAATCAAAGCGGATTCGGCAGCATACTGCAATCTCGGGCTCGCCTGGGCACAAAAGGGCCGGTTAAACAGGGCGATGGAGTGTTACGCAAAGTCGATTCAGTTGAAACCGGACAACGCCAAGGCCCGCTACAATCTGGGCAATGCGTATTTTGCGCAGAATATGCCGGAAAAAGCGATTGCGGAATACCGTAGGGCGATTCAGGCGGTGCCTGACTATGCCTTGGCGCACAACATGCTGGCAGCAGTGTTTATGCGGACAGGGAAAATAGCTGAAGCGATAACCGAATACGAAAAGGCGGTTAAAATAGAGCCGGACAACAAAGACGCACTGGCTGGTTTAGAGAAAGCCCGCCAGGCACAGGCCGGCAAGGCCGCGATTAGTCCTTGATACCCAGGTCGTCTTTGGTCAACAGCGACTCGAATTTGTACCCGGCGGATGTGATGTTCTCGCCCGCGCCTTGTTTGCGGTCGATAACGGCGACGATTTTCTTGACCTTTGCTCCCGCCTCGGTGATTACCTTCGCGGCCTC
>Ga0187881_10000610_pt1 | contig 42121 bp, 23 predicted proteins | sample June2016WEW_19_1_2_FD_133017 | JGI IMG/M metagenome (GOLD analysis project Ga0187881, IMG submission 133017) | Peatland microbial communities from SPRUCE experiment site at the Marcell Experimental Forest, Minnesota, USA - June2016WEW_19_100 | ecosystem: Environmental > Terrestrial > Soil >... | reverse complement strand
TCGTCCATGTCGACCTTGCTCAGGCGCTGCTCGCGAGCCAGTGTCCAATCGCGCTCGTACGTTTCGAAATAACCCCGGTGGAGTGCATCGTAGCTTGCGGACTCAATAGCCTCATAGAGCTGGATCGCTTTCCTGAGTGCGTCCTGATCGCCGCTAGCGCGGTGGTATTCAGCCAGCGAGTAGACGGCGAACGCCTGGCCATAGATGCGCTTCTTGGGTTCCACAGGGCGGCCGAGATAATCCACCAGCCAGAAGACGCCGTTGAACGCGGTGTCCCAGAAATACCGGGTGATGTAGTCGTAGGCTCGGCGCGCCGTTTGCAGGTAGGCCTCTTCGCCGTACACGCTGAAAGCCTTGGAGAAGGTCCACAGGATCCGTGCATTCAAGATGAGCCCTTTGGGCGCGAACGGATCGATCGTGAGGTCATTGGCGATCTGCCCCCTGAAGCCACCATATTGCTCATCCACCGCGTGCTTCAGCCAGAACGGCAGGATATTGGAGCGCAGTTCAGTCTCGACTCGCTGCCGAAAATTCTGCACGCCACTGCTCCCTTAATCCAAAACACGTGCCGAGGCGGACGGGCGCAAAGACCCGCCGCCCGGTCAGCTTCCCGTTTGCAGATCGCCAGGCTCAGTCCGCGTTGTACCCTAATCGGGCCGCCCGCTTCTGGCCTCCCTCTGAGCGCTCGCCTGATCGACAGCTTCGAGAGCCTTCAGGTGGTTATACCAGGTGAACTTCAGCACGATCGACGTCACGGCGATGATCGCTGCTGTGACCAGAGCGGAATTAGACTTCCGAATCACAAGATAGATGGGTAGAGCTACGAGGCTGACCTGCCAGATGATGCCTACCACCACGTTGAACATGTCCCGCCCGAAGTCCTTGTTGCGCTCGAAGGTGGGGTCTTCCGCACGGACCTTCGCGAGAATGGGTTCCCAGAAGCCCCAGGGCCGCACCCGGCGATAAAAGTCTTTCAAGACTTCTTCCTCCTCCGGCTTGGTCAGCAGAGTCCCCGCCAGACATCCCACCAGCGAGATCGCAAAGACGAGCGGGAACACCAGCGCCACACCCAAGTTCACCGGATGCGCCTGCAGAAGTCCCTGGACGAGGGAAGTTTGGGGGAGAAGGCTCGGCAGGATCAACGAGCCGGCAATACCCGTGACCATTCCCCAGAAGTAGCCGTAGCCGTTGAACCGCCACCAGTACCACTTCAGAACGTTGGAAGCTGTGTACCCACCCCAGAGCCCGGAAACAATCCAAAGGACCACGGAATTCACGGACGCGACGTACCAGCCGATGGCCCCGCCCACCAGCACGACGGCGAACGAACTCAGATAGCTCAAGCGGACGTATGTCCTGGGGCTGGCATGGGGGTTGATGAAGCGCTTGTAGATATCGTTCACAAAGTAGGGCGGCGCGGCGTTCACCGTGGCTGCGAAGTTGGACATGAACGCCGCCAGCAATCCGGCGATCAGGAATCCGAGCAGGCCTGCCGGAACAAACCGGCCCAGCGCGTAGGGAAGCACCAGCTCGAAATCCATGTTCGTTCCCATCGCCCGAATCTGATCGCTGAAGAAAACCAAGGCCAGGACGGTCAAACCCGTGATCAGGAAGTAGCGCGGAAAGGTCAGCACCACGTTCACCCAACTGCTCATCAGGCATGCTTCGCGGGGATTCTTCGCTGAGAGAATCCGCTGCATATCGTAGTTCGGCGCCGGGCCGGCCATGCTGATCAGCACTCCCTTGAACAACAACATCATGACGAAAAACCCAAAGATTCCGTAGCCGTCTTCCGCGATCTTCGTGTTCGCCGAGGCGATGAGCGCGGACCAATCGAGGTTCAGTTTCCAGCCGAAGAAGATCTGGTCCCAGCCGGCAGGGACAACCTGCTGAAGCGTGCCGGGCGCAACTTTCGCCATGGCAATAATGCCAACTGCAAACGAGGCAACGGATAGAATGCAGAACTGGATAACCTCCGTGACCACAACGCTGAACATGCCGCCCTTGATCACGTAGATGGCGGTGATCGCAATCAGGATGGTTGCATATTGGTTGGGAGACAGGTGCCAAGGCAGGAACGTCGCCGCAAACTTCCCGATCCCTTTGAACCCATAACTGAAGAAACCAATGATGCTGACGAACGCGTAGATCACGACGATCAGGTGAGCAAGTTGAGCGCCCCGGCCGGTGCCGAACCGCGTCTTGATCCACTCTGCGCCGGTCATAACATTGGAACGACGCAACCACGCCGACAAGTAGACCATCAAGAAAATCTGGTTGAAGGTCGGCCAGAGCCACGGGATCCAGACGCTCTTCAGGCCGTAGATGAACATCCAGTAGACCAGCAGCATGGTGCCACTGATGTCGAACATCCCCGAGGCGTTCGAAATGCCCAGCAGGTACCAGGGCATCACGTTGCCGCCTAGGAAATATGCCCTGATGTCGCGGGAGGCGCGGTGAGAAACCCAGTATCCCACCACTACCGAGCTGGCCAGAAAGACCAGAATTATGGCGATATCAATCCCGTGAAGATGCATGTGTCACCTCATGCCCTGCAGGCCGTTAAGCTTCGGGTCGTAGGGAGCGGCTCCCGCTGGACCCCGTAACCTTGATCCCTCACATCCGGCCGGCGCCGCCGCTGCGCAGTTCACGGCAGCACTCCGGCGAGAAGGAAGACCAACATCGCCTGCCAGTTAATACAAACCTCATTGCTCGCGTAGGAATCTTGACTGTCACTGTAGACCTTGGCGGGCGGCAAATTACGAGGCAGCGCTTGGAGGACAGCGTCCTGTCTGGCCGCGTTGGGACCGCCGGAGAGCAGCCCTGGCCAAGGTTCAGGATTCTTGCCGGCCCCGCTCGGCCGGTGATGCGGATGACGGTAGGGGTTGGCGCCCACCTGCGTCACCCACGAGAGCGAGAAGGTATTACGCCCGAGAAGGTAATGGAGATTGTCCAGAGCGACCTCCGCGAAGGCCGGGTCGGGCGAAAGAGCATTTGTGACCAGCAACTGCACGCCGTAGCTGGCGGCCAGGCCGTTCGAACCCCAGACGTAGTCGGTTGCGACCAGGCTGACCCGGTAGGGGTTGCTGCGCGTGCGGTTCACAATCTCGCGGGCTGCGGTGAGCGCCCCCTGTCGAATCTCGGCGAGAGCGTGCGCGTCCGCTCCTTGGCGAGTGGCCAGCGCGTATGTCCACAAACCCATCGGCGCCACTACCCGCCAGGACTCGGGATCGGGGGCGCGGAGATTCGGCAGGTATTTCACATAGTTGTCGAGGAAATATCGGTTGTAGACAGCGTCGCCCGAAGTTCGCCACAGCTCGGCCGCAGCCCACAGCCGTTCATCTCCGCAATTCGCATCCCCGTACTCCCCGGTGGAGATTCCCGGCGGATTCTTGAACGTCACGCTCGGATAACGCTCGGTCCAGGCCCAGGCTTCCCGGGCCGCTCGCAGGTTCTTCGCGGCAAAGTTCTTGTCATACGGTTCATAGACGCGGGCAGCGATCGCTGCGACTGCAGCCAGATCAGCGGTTGCGCACGTGCTCTTGTAAGGCGCGCTGCCAGTGCCGATCACCAGACTTGCCAGCCGATCTTCTTCGGGCATCACGAAGCCGGGAAAGTGCTCGCTCGTTTGTTTGTGCCAGACACCGCCATCGTCATCCTGCATCTTGAGCATCCACTCAAGATTCCAGCGGACCTCATTGAGGAGATCCGGTGTACCGTTCCCGGTTTCGGGGATGTTCAGCTTGATGCTGGCAAGCTTCGGGCCGGACAACTCCCAGGCCCAGAGTAGCGTTCCCGTGGTGATTCCAGAATTCACGATGTAACGTCCGTAGTCCCCGGCGTCATGCCAACCGCCGACGTTTTCACGCGGACCCTCTTTGCCGGAAGACGCATGGAAACTTCCTTGGAGGTGGCACGCGGCATGGGTGTATCCCGGAAACTCGGGGCCAAGGTCCACGGCAGTCCCGCAGCGCAGTCCGTAAAATGCACGCGCCGCCAGATAGAAGGTATGGGAAAACACATCCTCGCCGACGGAAAACGTCCAACTGCGGCCTATGCCGGGGACTTCGAGATAATAAATGCCGGGTTGCTGGAAGTTGGAAAAGTCCGCGGCCTGCAGAGTGTCGCCGGAGTTGGCGTCCGGGGCGCCGGCGCTAAATTTCCCCTGAAACATCGGTCGATTGTCGCTGGCGCGCTTTACCTCAAAGGTCTGCACCGGAGCGCTGACCAGGGCAATCTTCCGTCCACTTAGGGGATAACCCACCTGATCCACTTTGATGTTCGCGCTGGGCGTCTCGCCGCCGATTGCAACCGCAACTGAGAGGAAGATGAGAGAGAAGAAGAAAACCGGTTTCAGCAGGATTTCACGGCAGGGCGCCTGAACCATCGAACCACGAAAGGAACGCAGCATGACGATGATCTCGCTTCGTCGTAGTTTGGAAAGCTCAGGCGGATGAGTGTCCCGCTTTCTTGTGCGCTTTGCAATGGGTATCGTTATTCTGCGTGTGTGGAGACCAACTTACCCGATATCGTGGAGAACGCGAATCCGTCTGTTTTCACGCGGCATTCGGGTATAATCACGCTTCCATTCGTCAAAAGGTCTGCGCTATTGCACAGGCCAACCGCCCAGGACTTGCCGTGGATGCGTCAATGGCCGGGGACAAATCATTTCCGGGAGCAATCATATGAGATTCGGTCATTTCGATGATGAGAATCTAGAATACGTTATTACCCGGCCTGATACGCCCTTGCCGTGGATCAATTACCTCGGATGCCAGGCTTACTTCGGGATTATCTCGAATACGGCGGGTGGTTACTCGTTCTACCGCGATGCCCGGCTGCGGCGCATCACGCGCTACCGCTACAACAATGTCCCGCACGATTTCGGCGGGCGCTATATCTATCTGCGGGACGACGAATCAGGCGAATTCTGGTCTCCTTCCTGGCAGCCGACGCGGCACGATCTGGAAGATTACACCTGCCGTCACGGCATGGGGTACACCCTCATCGGCTCCCGCTACAGTGGCATTGCGGCCCACACGAATTACTTCGTTCCCTTGGACGAAAATCTCGAGATTTGGCAGCTTACCGTCACCAATCACCGTTCCCAGCGCGCTTCGCTCTCCGTCTTCTCCAGCGTCGAGTTCTGCTTGTGGGATGCGCAGGATGATGCCACGAACTTCCAGCGTAACTTCAGCATCGGCCAGGTGGAAATCGAGGACGGAGTCATTTACCACAAGACGGAATACCGTGAGCGGCGCGACCACTTCGCCTATTTCGCCTGCTCGGGCAAAGTTGAAGCATTTGACACGCAGCGCGATGCCTTTGTGGGACCGTACCGGAGCTGGGACAAGCCGCTGGCCCTCGAGCGCGGACGGTTGACCAACTCGGTCGCTCACGGCTGGGCTCCCATCGGCGCCCATCAGGTAAAAGCTGAACTCGCACCCGGCGAAACCCGGCAGATCATCTTTGTCCTGGGTTACCACGAGAACCCACGAGACCAAAAGTTCGATCCGCCCGATTCGCAGATCCTCAACAAGCGAACGGTGAAGCCGGTCATCGCCAAGTACCTGGATTCTGGCCACGTCGATGCCGCGTTCCAGAACCTGCGCCGGCACTGGAAAAGTTTGCTCGGTATTCTGCAGGTGGACACACCGGATGTGCACACCAACCGCATGGTTAACATCTGGAACGCGTACCAGTGCATGGCAACCTTCAACATGTCGCGCTCCGCCTCGTTTTATGAGTCGGGCATTGGACGTGGCCTGGGCTTCCGCGATTCCAACCAGGACTTGCTGGGCTTCGTGCACATGGTTCCAGCCCGCGCGCGCGAACGTATCCTGGATCTCGCCGCTACGCAGTTGCCCACGGGTGGTGCGTATCACCAGTATCAGCCGCTCACCAAGCGCGGCAACAACGATGTCGGCGGCAACTTCAACGACGACCCGCACTGGCTTATCCTGGGCGTGGCGGCTTATTTGAAAGAGACTGGTGACTGGAGCATTTTGGACGAACCCGTCCCTTACGATAACAATCCAGGTTCAGAGCAACCACTGTATGAGCACCTGCAGCGCAGCTTCCAGTACACCCTGGACCGGCTCGGGCCGCATGGACTGCCGTTGATTGGCCGTGCCGACTGGAATGATTGCCTGAATTTGAACTGCTTTTCCGATACACCGGGGCAGTCATTCCAGACGACCACCAACAAGGACGGCAAAGTGGCCGAGTCGGTTTTTATCGCGGGGCTCTTCGTGCTCGCGGGCAGAGAACTCGCGGATATTACGCAACGTCGTGGGCTGAGCGAGGAAGCGAAGTCTTATCTCGCCCAGGTGGTGACGATGGAAGACACCATCCGCCAATTCGGTTGGGACGGCGAGTGGTTTCTGCGCGCCTACGACGACTTCGGCCGGAAGATTGGTTCCAAGGAATGCAGCGAGGGAAAGGTCTTCATCGAAACCCAGGGCTTCTGTGTGCTCGCGGGCATCGGATTGGACGATGGCATGGCTGTCAAGTCCATGGAATCGGTCAGCCAATACCTGGCCACCGAACATGGCATCATTCTGCAGCAGCCCGCGTATTCGAGATACTATCTCGAACTGGGCGAGATTTCGTCTTATCCGCCTGGGTATAAGGAAAACGCCGGCATCTTCTGCCACAACAATCCCTGGGTGATGATTGCCGAGACACGAGTCGGAAACGGCGATCGCGCGCATGATTATTATTCGCGCATCAACCCGTCGGCGCGAGAGCCGATCAGCGATCTGCATCGATGCGAGCCGTACGTCTACGCTCAGATGATCGCCGGACGAGATGCACCCACGCACGGTGAGGCAAAGAACTCCTGGCTGACCGGGACTGCGGCCTGGAACTACTACGCCATTACGCAATGGATCCTGGGCATTCGCACCTCTTATGACGGACTCCAGATTTCACCCGTCATTCCGAAGAGCTGGCGCGGATTTAAAGCCACTCGGATCTTCCGCGGCGTGACTTACCACATCACCATCGAGCGGGCGGGCGAGGGCAACCACGTAGCTCTGAGAGTTGAGGGCGTGCCCATCAAGGGCGACACGGTGCCTCCCCCGGCCGACGGCCGGAAGGAAGTCTCCGTGAAGGGAACGCTGACTTAGGGCCGTGTCTCTGCAATACAGCACCAAGACCAAGAATTATTCTTCCCTCGCCCCCTTGGGGGAGAGGGTTGTAAGTTCATATCAGCAGCGAAACAAAGCGGCAGCGAGCGGCCACACGCCACCCGCCCCGGGGAGGAACACATGTGCACGGCTAGCGAGCAGCGTTACGACACCATGCTGTATCGGCGTTGCGGCAGAAGCGGTTTGCTCTTGCCCGCCATTTCCCTGGGACTATGGCACAACTTCAGTGCAGTCGACGTCTTCGAGAACAGCCGGGCGATGCTTCGCCGGGCATTTGACCTGGGCATTACACATTTTGATCTTGCCAACAACTATGGGCCGCCACCCGGTTCTGCGGAAGAGAATTTTGGGCGCGTTCTGAAGGCGGATTTCGCCACCTATCGGGATGAGATGATCATCAGCACAAAGGCCGGCTGGCAGATGTGGCCCGGACCGTACGGCGATTGGGGATCGCGGAAGTATCTCCTCGCCAGCCTGGATCAGAGCCTCCAGCGCATGGGACTCGACTATGTCGACATCTTCTACTCCCACCGCCCCGATCCCGAGACACCGGTTGAAGAGACCATGTCGGCGCTCGACTACGCAGTTCGATCCGGCAAGACGCTGTATGTTGGCATCTCCAGCTACAATGTCCGCGAGACAACGGAGGCGGTGCGAATCCTGCGCGAGCTGGGCACCCCGTGCCTCATCCATCAGCCCATGTACTCGATGTTCGAGAGAAGCATCGAGCGAGGCTTGCTCGACCTGCTCGGAACTGAAGGCGTGGGATGCATTGCCTTCTGTCCGCTGGCGCAGGGGTTGTTGACGAATCGCTATCTGGATGGGATTCCTGGCGACTCGCGGGCCTCCAAGCCCCATGGATTTCTGAAAAAGACGGACATTGAGGAAGGCCGGCTCGACCAGGTGCGAGCCTTCGAGCAACTGGCCCGCGAGCGCGGGCAGACGGTTGCCCAGATGGCGCTTGCCTGGGTCCTGAGGGACAAGCGCATGACGAGTGCGCTGATTGGGGCAAGCCGGACCGAGCAGATCGAGCAGAACGTCTCCGCACTCGCGAACCTAAAGTTCTCAGCAGAGGAGCTGCAGAAGATTGACAAGATACTCGCGCGCCAGGCTGCGTGACGGGCGCCGCCTTCTCCTCGCCGGAGCGAACTGCACCTTGCCCGATGCCACGAGGCGCTTGAATCGCGGGACACGGGAACAATCAGGAAAGCCATGCACCGGCGGGGCTAGGCAGTGCCGCTGCGATGCCTAGATGTCAACCGCCACGCAGGGGTTCCGCTATTGCGACCGAGACGCGCGGGTAATGTTCTCTTCCTGCTGCAAGCGTACGTCACGCGCGGAGGAAGCGACGCAAAGGGTACGGCTGCCGGCGGCAGTTTCCCAACGATTATCAGCCGTGGACCAGTACTCTAGCCGGCGCAGCGGCAGGTGCAGAGTGATGATCTTTGACTGGCCGGCCGGGACGCTGACGCGATCGAAGGCCGCCAGTGCCTTTACCGCAAACTGCGCGCCGCTGGGCGGCTCCTGCGGGGCGCCGAGATACACTTGGGGCACCTCGTCGCTCGTCACCTTGCCGGCATTGTGCAGCCTGAAGCTCACATCCAGCCCGCCTTCCGCGGCGCGGGACACCTTGAGTCCCGAGTACTCGAAGCTCGTGTACGAGAGACCGAAACCGAAGGGGAACAGCGGCTCGATGTTTTGCTGGTCGAACCAGCGATAGCCCACGTTAATCCCCTCGGCGTAGGTTGTCTTGCCCTGCGAGCCGTGGGATGAGCGCTCGGGATGAGAGGGATCGTTGGCGGGCCCGTCCTCCAGCCGCTTCGGCCAAGTGAACGGCAACCGGCCAGCCGGGCTCACCCTGCCGAGCAGTAAATCGGCCGTGGCCCAGCCGCCCTCGTCACCCGGGTACCACATCTGGAGCACCGCCTTGACTTTGTCGAGCCAGGGCGCGGCCACCGGCTGGCTGACGTTCATCACCACAATGGTGTTAGGGTTGACGGCGGCGATGTCGTCGATGAGCTTCGCCTGATCGCCCGGCAGTCCGAAGTTGGGCCGGCCGCGCCCCCACACAAACAGCACGGCGGTCTTGGACTTCTTTGCTGCCGCCAGGGCAGCGTCGTAGTCGGCCTTCTGCTGCTCCGGGGTCACCCAGCTCAGACGAATCTGCACGGGAGCGCCGGAGGCGTCCGCCGTGGCCGTGACGGAGAGCGCGTGCTGGCCGGCCGTGAGATTGAGACGGCAGCGCAGGTTGTCGAGTCCGTCGGTGGTGGGCAACACATTGTGCTCGCCTGCCTTGATGACGTTTCCGTGCAGATTGCCGAGCGGGTTTCCGGAGCTGGCAATGCGCTTTCCGTCCAGGCTCAGCGTGCCGGAAGTGCCGAGAACCTGCAGGTAGATAAGGTGGGCGCCGGCGCTTGGCGCGTGGAGAGTTCCGGTCCAGGTGTACGAGCCGCCGGCGGGCAGAGCCTGGTGATTTGATTTGGTGAAGTTGAGCTGCGGGTCCACCTGCGTCGCCTTCGTCTTGGCGTCCGTGCGCAAGAGACCCGGCTGGCCGTCGTGGCTGAGGATGCCGGCGGGCACCGCAGTACCGGTCATGTCGTCGGCGACGGCGTAAGTGACCTTGGCGGTGGGAGCAAGTCTTCGCAAGGCCTCAAGAGTGCCGATCTGGCGCGCCGCGATGCCCAGGGCTTTCTCGCCCGGCTCGCCGATGGCGATGCTCTGCCCGGCGCCGGGGCCGATCAGGGCCAGCGAAGCAAGATCGGCAGGCTTCAGCGGCAGCGTGCCGTCCTCGTTCTTGAGCAGCACGGCGGCATCCTCGGCGGTCTTAAGCACAATGGGCGCGTTGGCGGCGGAGGGGATCGGCGTCACGCTATGCTTGCCCTTGCCGTCGAGCAGCCCGAACTTGTCCATCTGCTCGAGGATCCGCCCCACGGCACGGGTGATGGTTTCTTCCTTGACGTCACCGGCCCGCACCGCGGGCACCATGCCCTCGACGGGCGGCTGATTCCCGAAGCCCGAGAAGTCGAAGGGATTTTGCGGCTCCTCCGGTATGCCGCCGAAGGCGAAGCCGAAATCCAAATCCCCCATGGCGCCTGGGCCGGGAGGATTGGCGGGGGGTGGTGGCGGCGGCGCGGCGTTGAAATAGGTCGGAAGGCTGAAAGGGGCGTCAGGCATGGAGCCGGGCATCTCCAGGTCGAGACCCTGGTTGATGAAGAGCGTGCCGTGCGTCGCGCCCCAGTCCGAGGTCACGAATCCCTTGAAGCCAAGCTCATGCTTCAGCATGGTGTTGAGGGTGTCGCCGTTGCCGCAGGCGTAGGGTCCGTTGACCTTGTTGTATGAGCACATGATCGACGAGACGCCCGCTTCAACCGCGTCGACGAAGGGCGCCGCGTAGATTTCGTGCAGGGTTTGGGGATCCACAAAGACGTTATCGCCCCCATCGTAAGCAACGTAGTGCTTGGCCTGGGCCATCACGCCCTGGCTCTGGATACCGCGAATGAGGCCGGCGCCGACCTGGCCGGAGAGCAGCGGATCTTCACCGTAGGTGTTGTAGCCGCGCTCAAACGTGATGTCACGATCGATATTGATGAAGGGCTGCAGCACCACGTCGATGCCGAGTGCGCGGGCGTCGCGGCCGATCACCACGCCGTTTTGCTCCGCGTCCTTGCGGCTCCAGGTGGCGGCGAGACCCATCGTGGCGGTGAGGCCGGTGGCTGATTGCCGGGTAAGCACGCCCGGAGGGCCGTCCGCCATGCGGAGGGACGGAATGCCCAGCCTCGGAACGCCGGGCAGGTAGCCCGCCTGGCCCTGATTAGTCGCAGCCGGTTCCTGGGCGCCGTGGATCATGGCGATCTTCTCTTCCAGCGTCATTTGGCTGAGCAGTTTGTCCACCCTGGGATTCCCGGTCACGACCGGGGCGGGCGTCTGTGCCAAGGCCGACGCGACTGCCAGGGAGAATGCCGCCCAGGCGAGAAGTAAAGTCCGGCTCGCCGGGCGCGAGCCCGTCTGGCGTGGGGTGAGATCGTGCATGAACTTGCTCCCTTCTGATTTCTCGTGTGATCATACCACGGTGGGTTTAGACGTCGTTTGGAGGGTGGTGGACCCCAAAGTTCCGGGGTCCACTATACTTTGACTATTGCCCCAGATGTTGCCGTGTCACAAGGCTTGAAAGGTTCGCACGCACCATCGTGCCCCTCATAACACATTTGCTGGAGTTATACTTTACTCGGGGGCCGGGTTCCGTCACGGGCCATTGCTCGACGTCAATGAGTCACACGTCGCGATCATTCTGGCACTGGGACGAGCGGCTGAACTCGGGGTGAAACTCGCCCATGACTGCAATGCACGCGGAGGCAAGGTAATTCTCGTTGCAACCGAAGAGCAGCAGCCTTCCGAGAGATTGCTGCCGGTAAGGATCAGCGCCGTGCCGGAACCCTGGGAGGGCATCACTTCGGTCCTCGTCCCACAAGCCCTCACACTAAGGATGATCGAACAATTTGGTGCAAATCTGCGCCCGCGATTTCATTATGGAATCATGGAGGAGTAGTACGCGATCGCACTAACCCTCTCCGCGTAGCAGGTTGCAGATCAGGCAGCTTTTTCGGCCCTGGTTCTGGCGGTATCGGAGATGCTGGTCAGAAGCGCGCCTGCACCTTTTTCTTCCCTCGGGGTTTTCTCCAGCGACTCCGCCTGCACGTGCTCACCTAGAGGCGCGCTTCATGGGTGCGGGATTTCCGCTCCTGTGACTTCGCGGCGTTCACTTAGGGTGCCATCAGGAATCACCAAGGCCACCCAAGGCGTCTCGGGAGAGACTACATGCACGTGCCAGACGGCTTCCCGGACATTTCCAGAAGTTAGATCGACCTCCTGCTTTCCTTGTTCCTTTAGGGTGAGATTGTCGCTGCGAATCGTGAACGTGTGGCGGCCAGCGCCTTCAGCGGAAACTCGCAAGACGACTTCCTCGTGCCCGAGATCCTGAAATGTGACTTTGAAATCGAGGGCGTGGTCACGACGCAGATCGAGATCATAGAGCCCACCCGGGAGGACTGTAACGCTGGTGTGGGCTGAACCCTGCCGCACCTCGTAGTGGCCCTCCGGCAAATGAAGGTTGAATTCGCCGCCCAGCGGACTCGCAGTCGCGGTGGTCACCTGCCCGCTCTTCTGTTCGCGGAACTCCACCGGTTCGTGGCTCGCTGGGTTGGCCGTTCCTCGCACGGTGGCGGGCACGCTGACATCCTGCATCAGCCATATCCACTGTCCGACCGGTTGGGTCCACACCTCTTTATAGGTCCAGCAGATCTGCGTGGGCCAGTAAGGGGCGTCGTCGAAGCCTTTGGTTTCAATGCCGACAGGAAGCGCGCCAACCATTTGGCCAGAGCGCACACTGTAGAGCGGGGTCCAGTCATAGCCCTCGCCATACATCACGCTGGCGGCGAAAGGATTGAGGCCGACCAGCCATTCGGCCTGTTTCTGAGCCAAGTCTGCGGCTTGCAGATCGCCTCGCAACTGTGCCGCCGCTGAGAGCGCCTTGGCTTGCGATAGCAGAACGCTGGAGTTGCCACGAAAGTCAAACCAAACCGGAAATCTGCGCAGATAGTACTCGCCACCCAGCGGAATTCCACGCCGTACTTCTTCGAGGTAGGCGTCGCGATCCGCCGCCCGAAGTGGGGTCCAATTCTTGGATTCAGGAATAAGCCGCGCTTCGCTCTCGCGATACACCGCGGCTGCCAAAACCGCATAAGGCTCATCGACGGCGGCGGCTGGCTTGAGGTAGTACTGTGAGTGCAAGACGACCGCCGAGTACCACTTCATCCATTTATCATGGTCCGGAAACGCTTCGCACAGCCGGGTGAGAGCGATGATCGGTTCCTGCTCCTGGCCGTTGTGGAAACGGTGGAAAAGATTCTCCCGCTTCGGGCTGGTGTAGAAGTAGCCGGTCAAGGGAATCGTCCAGGGCTGCAGCTTGCGCTCCTGAGAAGCCAGCACCAGATCACCCAAGGCGACCGCTTCGTCTGCATAGCGCCGGTCTCCGGTTGCCTGGTAAAGCTCAACCGACGCGACCACGCCGTACGAGATTCGTTCCAATTCGTCCTTTGCGCCATAGACTTCAGCGAGTGGAGGCGCCGTTTTCAGGCCTTCGACCGCATACTTCCAGTCTTCTGCCGCGATCACGAGGCTGCGATTCGCCAACTCCGGATCGCTGTCCTTCAATACGCGTGCCGCCAAGGCCTCCACTCCGCTTACCCGGAAGTTCCAATCCGGATCATTTACGGCTTTGCCAAAGCGATCGTCGGCCGTGCCCATAATCCCATCGGTCCAGTAACTGACGAGTTGGCCGGTGCTACGGTACCCGTCGCCAAATCGGGTTTTGAGCACCCAATTCAAGCCCCATCGCGATTCTTCCAGCAGACGATTGGAGAGAACCGGATCCTCGCCCTGACGCTTCAGACTGTCCGCAAGCGATAGGAGCGCATATACCATTCCAGGGGTGTTCCAAGTCGCCGAGAGGTCCCCGGCATCATGATATCCGCCATTGACCACGATTCGCTTGTCGTCATGAGTGGTGTAGATATCCTGATGACACCTGCCGTGAATGCCTGGGATGTCGGTCCCACAACGTTCGCAGTACATGAAGTTGATCGCCTTCCAAATACTGTCGCGCCAGGCGTCATCTCCAATTCGGAAGGAACGAGTCAGCGTGTCTCCGGCTTTGATCACGTAGGCGCCGGGCTCGCGGACCTCAGAAAAGTCCAGCACTTGGTACTTGCCCAGCGGAGTGGTGGTTTGCTCGACTGGTTTGGTGAGAACGGCCTGGGCAGTCTGTTGGTCAATCACCGAGAACTCCCGGGCGGTCAGATCGGTCGCGATAGCAGACTTCGAGGAACCTCGCGTGTAGCCGCTGTGGCTGAAAGCAATCTTTCCCGGCGCCACATCCCAACCCTCCACGTGATCGGCCACCACCCTCTGCAACTCCAGTTGATCGACGTCCAGGATCGTTTGGTCGCCGGGGTCGGGGAACTTCTTGGGGAGGCTGTATGCAAAATCGAGCCCCGTGACACGATCGCGGTCCAGGGGAGCGATTTCCCACACGACCTGGTTCCACATGTGGTTCTTCAGAATAATCGATTCGTGGCGGCCCTCGTTGTACCGGTCCGGCAGTTTGTGGGAGCCGTCATTGTGAAGGGTCAGGGAACAGGAAATGGCGGGCGCGCCGACCACATCGGGATAGACCCAGAGAGAGATGCGGTTGTATCGACTCCAGTCTTCGCCGGCGAACTTTCTGGTCGCTACAAGGTCCTCCCACTCCCCGCCACCGTCAACCTGGGCGACATTGGAAGTAGATCGGATGCGCAGCGAATGCCGGCCATCTTTGGCATGGACCTCGGTTAGCGTCATCTCTCCCGCGCCAGTGAACGACCAGGCGGAGAGGTCTTCCATGCTGTCCAGCACGCGGGATTCGAGGACCTTCTTGTTCAGCCAACGGAATTCAGCGCCGTCTTCATACCTCGCTTGCATGGGCATGTCGGGAGCGTTTTGCTGTGCGGTGAGGGATGCGCCAAGACAAAAGATACTCAGGGCCGTGGCGACGCTGAACCGTCGTGCCTTGACCACCCAGATGCTCCATCTTGATTTGATTTTCATGATCGGTTCCTTACGCCTCCAGCGATGACCACACGCACTATTGATCTGCAGAACTTGAGTTGAAGCTATTTCAAAACCCTCCGCAAGACGATCATGAAGCAGGCGATATTTTCGGGAGCAAGGGCTGGAGCTTGGCCCACTGGGCGCCGGTCAGCAGCCGACCGTGCCGCCGAGCCCAGGTGTCGCACTCTCTTTACCGGACTTTGCCCCCCTCCACGCCCGCCCTTCCCCTGGCCGCTCCCGGCGCCAGCACATATTCCGGAGCCGCATGGCTGTTCACCACCAGCGCCCCCCCCGCCGCCCTGGTTGTACGGGCAGGCCTTGTGCCTGCCCAGGGCGACCACGAGGGTCGCCCCTACGATGGCTGCCTCCGCCATTTTCAGGGCAGCGAAGCATCGCGCCCTGCCCGTGCGCTGTCATCCTGAGTCCGCCGCAGCGGACGAAGGATCTCGCCCTGCCCGCCTTTCCGCCCTCGGGTTTTGCCTTTTCCTGTCCCTCATCACTCGTCACTTGTGACTTGTATTCTGGATAACTCCCTTTATTTTCATGAATATAATGGAGAGAAGACTATAACTAGCTTATTTTTCAATAACATAATGGAGAGCCTGAAATCGGTCATTTTTTCTACATTTGTTTTCAACAACATAATGGAACTTACCTTCATTTTTTCCCCCCGCGTTCTTTCGCTACCTGACCACCCAGAATGAACTAACTACTTTATTTTCAGTTATATAGATTTTTACAAGATTTTCGCCATTCGTAGTTAACCCCTTTTGTTTCGTATACATAATGGAGAGCCGCGGCATTCTGTGGCGCCGACCTTAAGCCCTTCGAGGGCCGGTGGAACAAGCAGCGGGCGGCACAACACGTTGCGTCCGAGCGCCCCAGGACTCCGCGCCTAGTCTTTATATTAAGCGTATTATAAAGACAACGTCAAGAGATAAATGTACCTTTTGAGCACCAGCCACGGGCGGCGCCGATCCGCGGGCTGGCGCAGACGGTCGCTCCTTAGCGTCTGCGCCAGCCCGCCAAACAGCAAAGTGATGGTCTAAGTCACTCACGCGAGAACCACAGACACTTCCCCGTGGTCCCTGCGTGTAGGCCGGACGGTGACTTCCACATCCTGCCCCAGGGCAGTAAGGAAGTCCATCAGGCGCTCGACGGAAAAGGCCCCAGACTGGCCGCGCATGAGGCTGGAGACATGCGGCTGTTTGATGCCGAGGATTTCGCCGGCCTCTGCCTGGGTCAGGCCCCGCTTCTTGATGAGGCGGTAGATTTGCAGCGTGAGACGGGCTTTAAGCTGCGCGCGCTCGGGATTGGCGAAGCCGAGGTCTCGAAAGACGTTGCCGGTTCCTTCCTGGATCGCGATTCTGGATTTCCCTCGCATGTCAGTTTTGCCTTGCTTATACTAATATACGTCTATTCGTATTCCCTATCAAGCAGGTAGCCCCGGTGTCGCCGCGGCTGAAAGCCCGCCAATCTTAATGGCGGGCGACCTCTCGTGACCGTGCGCTTTCCCTTCCCTGACAAACTGGAACACATGCACATGAATCCCGTGCGTAAGGGCTGGTAAAGAGGCCGAAAGATGGGTCTCGGATAGCTGTTCGCGGGTTCGCTTCCCGTGCAGGCCCCTATCGACATGCGAGACAAGAACCCGACGGGGAGTCGCACCATTCTGTACGAGCCAATTGAAATTACATTAATTTCTCGCCCGTTTCGGAGTCGAATACCCAGGTACAGGCGGCCGGCAATGTAATTTCGATTCGCCGCCCATTGCGCAGCGCCAGCGCGCGCGGTCCGCCCGAAGCCGAGTGCACGATCAGCAGGCCGCTGCCGGCATAGACGACGTCGCTCTGATCATTGTAAATGTGCGCGCCGGCTTCTCGCAGCAGATACCGCAGCAAGTTGGGATCGCGCAGAGGAACGCTGGAGAACCACGCCGTGTGACCCGCCAGCCGCTTCCGCGCCAGGCCAGCGTGCTCGCTCCCTTGCAGTTTCCCGAGCACCGTGGCATCGACGTCCTGAGCGGCGAATAGCGGTTCGATGGCCCGCTCGAACCCGAACGCGCAGGCAGGCGCGTCCGCGGTTTGAACCACCACGCGCGCCGGAGAGGTCTTGACGGAAACCACCGCGATTCCAATCAGCCCCGAGATTCCTTCCGGGTCCGAGGTGGCGCCGTCGATCAGGCCCGGAGCGCACGACCAGAACAGGTGCCTGCCGTCTTGCGCCACTTTGGTTTGGATAAGTTTCCGCTGGGTGGGATCGATGCAGAAAGTGTTGGCAAAAATCACGGCCTTGTAGGGCCGCAAATCGAGCTTCTCCAGGTCAAAGAGGTACACCATATCGAACGCCGCGCCGCTGCGGAAGAGGTCGGCAGTGGCGCCGTCCACCAGTTCCGTCGAGACGGGGTCGAGATTGCCATTGTGGGCGGTGTAGTAGAACGACTCCGTGTCGAAGACCAGCAGGACATCGGCCCCGGACGCGAAGGGCCGGCGGTAGCGTTCCGCCTGCAATTTCCCGAGCTTCGCAATCTCCGCCTGTATCTCCCGCGAGTCCCACCAGCCGGCTGCTCCTCCCGATGGCTGGGGTTCTCGCTCGCAAACCAGGTCGTAATACCAGAGCCCCATCCCCCGGCTGAACGGGCCGAGCACGTTGCGGCGGAGAATGGCCACGCTCTGAGCGCGAGCCTGCGGCTGATCCGCGATCCTGGGATCCCAGATCTCCGGCGAAGTATCCATTTCGTCGAGCCACAACTTGCCGTGCAGCCGTCCCGAATCCGTCACGCCGCGCGACATTCCCGGCTTCCCCAGCTCCGCGTGGTTGTACGATTGCGGCGCGCAAAGCACGTCCACGTAGGGTGATTCCAGCGCCCGCCGGATTTCCAGGTGTCCACCCATGCCCATGCGCCCGAACATTGTGAACCAGTACCCGTGAAAGCCGCCGGTCACGATGGGTCGCGGCCAGCTTTCCTTCACGGCCCGGCAGAAATAGATGAAGGCGTCCGTGACGGCCTGGTGCTGGCAGTGCAGATAGTCAATTACTTTGCGGTCGCGCCGCGGATTGCGAAGATATCCGTCCGAACGCATCCGTTCTTCTGCGCCGGGAACGGTCGCCCTGGCCAGCGAAGCGTCGCGGTCATTCCACGCCATCTGCAACGCCTGGTCGGTACGGTACTTCGCCCGCAGCCACTCGCGAAAATGGCTTGTCATGGCAGGACCGGTATCGGGTTCGTTGTCAATGAAACCGTAGTAGTGCCATTCGCCGTAAACCCCGGCGGCCACCTGCACGCAGAAGAGCGCCTCGCCCTCCGGCGTCGCGGCCAGGGCCCGGCAGAACTCGCGCGTTTTCGCGCCGCACTCGTCGAGCCATCGTTGGGAAGCCAGGCTGTGACGCGGCACTCGCCGGAGGTCAAATTCCATAGGTACCCAGGAGGGAAGTCCCCAGCGTGGCGGATCATCCAGAGATCCGTTCGCCCACTGCACGCATTCTTCCGGATGCGCCTGGTTCCACCAGGGCGGTGAATTGACCTGCAGCCGCAGCATGACCGCAGCTTCCGGACAGGCGTCCAGAATGCCCCGGATCTGCTTCCTGGCGCGCTCGATGTTGAACTCCAGCTCGGAGGTCCAGAGCTGTTCCATCCACACCTCCGCCTGGAAAAGCCGCACGCCGACGCTTGCGAATTCGGCGATGCTGTATTGCGCTCTCTCTTCCCAGGCGAAGCGGTAACCCGGGCAATGTCCCAGGGCATAAATAGCGGGCAGCGCCGGCTGACCATCCAGAAACAGAGTGGGACGCCCCAGTTGCATGGTGATGCGAGCGCCCAGGGGTTCCCCCGCGCGTCGTTCCAGCCCGCTTGCCGCGCTCGGAGCAAGCACTGGAATTGCGCCGATCGCCAGAAATTCCCGGCGGGTGATTCGATTCATTTCTGCTCCTTGGCGATCAAAGACTTTGCGCCGGCGTTCGGCCGGTGCATACGTGCCGCGGCCTGGCGTGTGAGCGAAGTCGCAGTCTGCCGCGGAAGCGGTGTCAGGAGGTTCGGGCCGTTGCAATCCTGGGGAAATACAGCCAGAGGTGACCGAAGTCGTCGTCCTCGCCAAAGATAATCTCGCCGTCGCGACCGGTAACCGCATCGCCAAAGGCGTATCCGTAGCGGCGGCGCTCCAGGACCGAAACGGCCGCGCCCAGATCTGTTATTTCTTTGCGGTTCGGGTCGTAGCAGAACAGCTTGGCGATACCTTCTCCGCAGCACCCAAAGACTCGGCCATCGAAGGTGACGGCCAGAGGGCCCACGGGTGCGACCGGGGTCTGGCCGAGGGAGCGACTGAAGCCGCGCTCCGCGTCGAATGAAAAGAGGTGGCCACTGTCATCTGCCGTGTAAAGGGTCCCTTTCTGCGTGTCCCGAGCCCAGACCAGCGGCGCCCTGCCCCACGCACCGTCCGGCAAACTACTCGCCTCACGGTGGAGCGTCTGGGTGGGAGGGTCATAGCGCCAAAGGTGGCTCGTTCCATCCCGGCCCACGACGCTGCCCTGGGAAGCCACGGCCAGGCGTCCGAAGCCGGGAACCTCGCCGATCACCTGAATCTTCGCAGGCTCGAAATCCACGGTGAAGAGGTGGCGCGAGGTGATGCCCACCACGCGCTCCCGCGCAAGGTCAGCCACGGCGTGCACGATGGGCTCGCCCGGCACGGGTTCTCCCAGGTCGTCAAACGCCGGCCGCTGGAAACCCCACTCCTGGATCAGGTCGTAAGGCGGCGGCTCGAGCCGGGTCATCAGAACCCGGCCTCCGCCGCGCGGGCCGTTTACGCAGGCGAGGAACTTCTTCTTCCCGCAACAGACGGCGGGGCACTGCTCCGCGCCCTCCACCATCTTCAGATCGAAAACCATGCCGGTCACGCCGTGCCACATGGCGACGAAGATGTGCGCCCGCTTGCCGCTGGTGCCCCCGTACACGATCCCTTCCGGCGTCGCATCCAGAGCCGTGATGTGGCTTTCATCGGGCACCACGGGGAGGGTGGCGCCGGGGAAAGCCAGTGGGAACGCCACCATCGTCCCCTGCCGCACGAAGGCGCTGTGCGGCAGTCCTTCCACCAGCTTCCGGTCTTCCGGTGAATCGTACTTGAACTGTTTCTTCTTGGCGCTCATGCTGGAACCTCATCCCCACATGCGAATCGGCAGGTGGGCGTTTTCCTTTTTCCGGTCCGCGGGCATTTCCACTTTGAAAATGCCGGAGGGTCGCGAACCCACGTGGCCGAAAAACAGATCGCCCTGGTGATCCACGGCCCCACGCGACACATACTGGGCGAAGTTTTTCGGATGCTCGAGCCGGGCCACTTCCTGGCGCTCCAGCGTGGAGGGGTTCAGGCGCCAGACCACGCCTTCTCGATCCTTGTGTTCGGCGGACAGCGGATTGTAAACCGGGTCGCGCCAGCGTGCTGCCACGTAATACAACTGGCCGTCGCCGGCAAACGTCAGGCCGCCGCAATGGTCACGGAACGTATCAACGGATACGGTGGGGTCCCGGTCCTGGGTTGCCGGCCCCAAGTCCTCAACCTTCGGCCATTCGCCTTCATTCGGCCAAATACGCAGCAGCCGGGAATGGGCGATCCAGGTGACGGCATAAACGCAATCGCCTCCGGGAGCAGCGACTACGTCGTAAAAAACGCTGTGCCAGCCGGTTTGGAACACGGGATTGTGTGGCAGCACCAGGGGAGAGATTTCCAGGCGATCCTTTTCAGGATCGTAGCGCACCAGGTGGCCGTAGTCGTTGGTAGTCCACACGCGGTGCCGCTGGTCGAGGAAAAGAGTCTGGGCATTGATCGAACCGAGGCGGCCAACGTCCCTCCGCGCCCGCTTCTTCAGGTCATAGATGATGAAGTGATCGCGCGGATAGCTGAGGGCATAAAGCAAGCCGCGCTCCTCGTCATGCAGCAGGCACCGGCAACCCTCTTTGGGAATCAGGGTCTCCCACCACTTCACTTCGTCCGTGTGGGTGTCAAAAGCCAGCAGCGCGCTGCCGCGGAAGCAGCGCTTCTCATCGTGCCAGGAAAGCCAGGGGGAATACGCGGGCTGGTCGATGGGCGGGCCGGAGAGGTGGGTCGCCATGTAGAGCATGCCGTCGTGCATCGACGGCGCAAAGCTGTAGTGGATTTTGCATTGACTGGCCCGGCCGGATTCGGGCGGGTCATTAACCTTTTCATCCAACGAAAAGAGGTAGTCGAGCCCGTCCTTCTTTTCGTTGTAGCGAACAACTTTCACCACGCCCCCCGGCACGCCCTCCGCGCACGCGGAGGCATAGATGCGCCCGTCGGGCCCGACCGAGAGGGACCAGCAGGTGTCGGAATCCGGCGCCTCAGTGAACTCATACCACTTGACTTTGTAAGGGTGGGAATCGCTCGAGGTGGTTTGCGGGGCTTCTTGCGCCGCCAAGCCGTCAGCGCGTGGGTAAAGCGCCATCCCCGCGGTCAGCAAACTCGCACTGCCCCGGAAAAACTCGCGTCGGTCAATCGGTCTCGTCATAGAAAGTCTCCGCGCAATGCCCGGACTATAGAGGCTGCGAAAAACGCTCCGATGCTGTCATCCTGAGCGAAGCGAAGGACCCCTGTATTTGAATTCTCAAGCAAATACAGAGGTCCTTCCTTCGTTCCACTCAGGACCGGCTTCGCCTCCTCAGGATGACAGGTTTGGAGGTTTTTCCCCAGCATGTATACCAGTGCCTCTCATTTCGGACTCTGGGCCGCCCCAATATATGCCAATTCTGCGAGCGGGGCGAGTTCTTTTGAGGTTTCGAAACTCTGAGGTGCTCGTGATCGTGGCGCGCGGCGTGGGGGAATAGAAGGAGTGGCAGATAAACGTCCCCCGGGCATTTCAGCGGCTGGGGAGCGATGGACGACGGCCCGGCAGCTATTTGCCGCTTGCCAGATCCTGGAGGGTGGGCAATTGCGAGGCGTTCCAGCCGCCGCCCAAGGCTTCGATGAGGAGGACGCTCGAGCTCATGCGGCGGGTGAGAATATTCACGGCTTGCACTTGGTCCTGTTGAAGGATGGCCTGCTCCGTGATCACGGAAAGGTAGTTGACAGTCCCAGCTTTGTACTGATAGGTGGAAATTTCGAGCGCATTCCGGGCGGCGTTTACGGCCTCGTCCTCGGCCTGGGCTTCCTTTTCGAGTATGCGCAGCGCCACCAGGCTATCCTCCACCTGCTGAAAAGCCGTCAGGACCGTCTGGCGATAGTTCGCCACCGTGGCATCGTAGGCCGCCTGCGCCTGGCCGACCTGGGCGCGGCGCCTGCCGGCATCGAAGACCGTCTCCGCCAACGCCGGCCCCACCGACCAGAAACGGCTTGGCCAGGAGATCCATTTCAAGAACTGCGTGCTTTCAAGGCCTGCGGCCAAGCCCAGGCTGAGCGCTGGGTAGTAGGCAACCTTGGCGATACCGATCTGCTCGTTGGCCGCGGCCATTTGGCGCTCGGTCGCCGCGATGTCGGGGCGGCGCTCCAGCAAGGCGGAAGGAACCCCTACGGGGACGGGGGGGGGCGTGATCTTGATGGGATGGGAAGAAACCGAGAGCGAGGCTGGAGCCTGGCCAGTCAGGACGGCAATGGCGTGTTCGAACTGGGCACGCGCCACACCCAGATCGATCAACTGCGCCCGCGCGGTGTTCAACTGAGTTTGTGCCAGAGCGACATCCGCACCCGATGCGACGCCATTGTTGAAGCGGTCCTGCGTCAGTTGGAGATACTCCTGGTACGACTTTACCGTGGTTTCGAGCAGTTCCCGTTCACCATCCGTACCCCGCAATGCAAAGTAGTCTTGCGCCAGTTCCGCCTGGTAAGACAAACGCGCGTTCTCCAGTTGGGCGAAGCTCGCCTGGGCAGCCTCGGCACTGGACCGCACGCTGCGGCGAATGCTTCCCCAGATGTCTGCCTGGTAGGAAAGATCCACGGGCAAGTCATAGGTTGTCGTTGCAGACCCAGAGGGAACCTTCATGGTGCCCGATCCCCGTGCGTTTGTAATTGAAGCAGTAGCTGACACCGTCGGGAAAAGGTTGGAGCGTGCAATGCGTACCGCGTACCGGGCCTCGCGGAACTGCGCCTCGGCTGCCTGGAGGTTCTGGTTGGAAATGTTCACCTGCTCTTCCAGCGCGTTGAGTTCGGGATCTTTGTAGATTTCCCACCATTTGCCGCGGGCCAGGGCGTCACTCGGCTGGGCTTGCTTCCAACCGGCCATGCCCTGGGAGTCATCTACAGGGAGTTCCTTATAGGCCGCCGGAACCGGCGCGGTGGGGCGCTGGTACTGCGGGCCCACCCGGCAGGAACTGGAAAAGAGCACCAGGCAGAAGGCAGTAGGCAGTAGGCAGACATGAAACCGTCCATGGCCAGCACCGTGGGAACGGGCGGATTCTGTGAATGGCGTGATCCTCGATCGCATGGGCATTTTTCTCAAGCTCACATCTCCGGGGCCAAACGCTCGAGGTCCGCGGGGCGCCTTCCCCGAACCTTATACCACCAGTTCTGCAGGCGGTCGAAATAGAGGTACACCACCGGGGTCGTGTACAGCGTCAGCAACTGGCTCACGATCAGCCCGCCGATAATCGCGATTCCCAGGGGGCGGCGCAACTCCGATCCGGTTCCGGCGCCGACCGCGAGCGGTACAGCGCCTAGCATTGCGGCCATCGTCGTCATCAGGATCGGCCGGAACCGCAACAAGCATGCTTCGTAGATGGCGTCGCGTGAATTCCTGCCTTCGTTCCGCTCGGCGGAAAGCGCGAAGTCGATCATCAAGATGCCGTTCTTCTTCACCAGACCGATCAACAGGATGATTCCGACGACCGCGATGACGCTGAGATCGGTGTGGGTGAGCAGCAGCGCCAGAAGCGCGCCGACCCCGGCCGAGGGAAGCGTGGAAAGGATCGTGACGGGATGCACGTAGCTCTCGTAAAGAATGCCGAGCACGAGGTAAACCGTCACCAGCGCTGCCGCGATCAGGAGCGGTTCGCTGCCGAGCGAATCCTGATAGGCTTGCGCGGTCCCGGTAAAACCCGTATGGATCGTTGCGGGCAGACCAATCTTGGCGGCCGAAGCATTAATGAGATCCACGGCATCTCCGAGGGCAACCCCTGGCCGGAGGTTGAAGGAAATCGTGACGGAGGGAAAGAGGCCCTGGTGGTTCACCGACAGCGGCGCGGTGATGGAAGCATCACGGGCGAAAGCGCTCAAGGGAACCTGCTGCCCACTCGGCGAGCGCACATAAATTTGGCGCAAGAAGAGCGGGTTCTGGGTGTATTCGGGCGCCGCCTCCATGATCACGTGGTACTGATTCAGCGGACCGTACATGGTCGAAACCTGACGTTGGCCGAAGGCGTCGTAGAGTGTGTTGTCAATCAGTTGCGGCGAGATGCCGAAACGCGCGGCCGTCTCGCGATCATAATGCACAAAGGCTTGCAGCCCACGGTCTTGCTGGTCGCTGTTCACGTCGGCGATGGTGGGGATAGTTTTCAACTGTTGGAGCATACGGGGAGCATAGTCAACGAGGTCTTGCAGGTTGTCGCCGCGCATCGTGTACTGATATTGAGCGCTGGACATCCGTCCACCCACGCGCACGTCTTGCGACGCCTGCAGATAAAGCGTGGCGCCCGGCACCCTACCCAGCTTGGGCCGCAGCCGGGCGATGATCTGGTCAGCCGTGATGTTTCTTTGTGCGGCAGGCGCATTACGGGCGGCTCTTTCTCCGGGGGGCTTCAGAGAGATGAACATCCGCGCCGAGTTTCCGCCGCCCGTAAATCCTTCGACGGTATCAATGGCCGGGTCAGCGACGATGATCTTGATCATCTGCTGCAAAAGGCCGTCCATGGCTTGAAACGAGGTGTCCTGGTCAGCTTGGATCGCTCCCATGACCCGTCCAGTATCCTGTTGCGGAAAGAACCCCTTGGGCACGTAAGTGTACAGATAAACGTTGAGCGCAATCGTGGCCAGCAATACGACCAGCGTAATCGCCGGATAGCGAAGCACCGTGGACAAGGTTCTCCCATAGGCCTTCACGACCCGGTTGAAGGCTCGCTCGCTGGTCTGGTATAGCCGGCCATGCGACTGATGCTCTTTGAGCAGGTGAGCGCACATGGTGGGCGTCGCGGTGAGTGAAACCACCATCGAGACTATGATCGCCACGGAGAGGGTCACGGCGAACTCGCGGAACAGGCGGCCCACCACGCCGCCCATCAAGAGCAAAGGAATGAACACCGCAACCAGCGAAATACTGATGGTCAGCACCGTCGGGCCGATCTCCTTAGCCCCCTTCAGGGCGGCCTCGAGCGGATGCAGGCCCTTTTCGAGATAGCGCGAGATGTTCTCAATCACCACGATGGCGTCGTCCACGACAAAGCCGGTGGAAATGCAGAGCGCCATCAACGACAGGTTGTCCAGGCTGTAGCCCAACAGGTACATCACGCCAAAGGTTCCGACCAGCGACACAGGGACGGCGACGCTGGGGATGAAGGTCGTCCGCGGGTTCCTCAGAAAAAGGAAGACGACCAGAATCACCAGAATCACCGAGATGATCAACGTTTGCTCGACATTGCTCACGGAGGCGCGGATGGTCAAGGTTTGATCCATGGCCACTCGCATATCGATCGCCTGGGGAATGGCGGCTTTAAGCTGGGGAAGCGCCGCGCGAATGCCATCGACAGTGTCGATAATGTTGGCGTTAGGTTGGCGGAAGATGATGAGCAGAACGGAGGGCTTGCCGTTCGAATAGCCCGTGGCACGAATGTCTTCCGGGGCATCCCGCACTTGGCCAATATCGGAGATACGCACGGCCGACCCGGTCCGGTAAGCCACGATCAACGGTATGTAGTTAATGGCCTTGAAGAGCTGATCGTTGGCGCCCACCTCCCACATGCGGTGACCGTCCGAAAAATGCCCCTTGGGAGTGTTGGCATTGGCGCTGCTCAACACGCCTAGGACCTGCTCGAGGCCGATGCCATATTTGTTCAGGGCGGTCGGATTCAGCTCGATCCGAACCCCCGGCAGCGCGCCCCCTCCCACGATCACCTGGCCCACGCCGCTCACCTGCGAAAGCTTCTGCGCCAGAATCGACGAGGCGGCATCATACATCTGGCTTTTGCTCAGCACGTCGGAAGTAAGTGCAAGTATGAAGATCGGCGAATCGGCCGGATTCACCTTGCGGTAGGTCGGGTTATTGGGAAGATTGGTCGGCAGGTAGCCGCGGGCGGCGTTGATAGCGGCCTGCACGTCGCGCGCCGCGGCGTTAATGTCCCGGTTCAAATCAAATTGCAGCGTAACACTGGTGCTCCCGAGGCTGCTCGAGGAGGTCATCTCGGTGACGGACGCAATGCGGCTGAACTGGCGCTCCAGCGGAGTTGCTACCGAGGAGGCCATGATCTCGGGACTGGCGCCCGGCAAACCCGCCTGCACGGAGACGGTGGGGAAGTCCACCCGGGGCAGGGGCGATACGGGAAGGAGTCGGAAGGCGACGGCTCCGGCCAAAGTGATGGCGATGACGAGGAGCGTCGTCGCAACCGGCCTCCGGATGAATGGTTCTGAGATATTCATGGCTTACTTTGCCGGAATCGCCTCCGAACCCGGACTGATCTCGCGACCCCGGGAGAACCGTCTTGCCAAGCGATCGAACCAGAGATAAATGACCGGCGTGGTATAAAGCGTTAGTAACTGGCTCAAGACAAGTCCGCCGACCATGGTAATGCCCAAAGGCCGGCGCAGTTCCGAACCGGTGCCGGTGCCGAGCGCCAGCGGCAGACCAGCGAGCAGCGCTGCCATGGTCGTCATCATGATGGGGCGGAAGCGCAGGAGGCAGGCTTGGTAGATGGCATTGACGGGTGTCATGCCTTCCTTGCGCTCCGCGTCCAAAGCGAAATCGATCATCATGATGCCATTCTTCTTCACGATGCCGATGAGCAGAACGAGGCCAATCAACGCGATAACGCTGAAATCGTTATGCGTGAGCAAAAGGGCCAGCAAAGCCCCGACGCCCGCCGAAGGCAGCGTGGACAGGATGGTGACGGGATGAATGTAACTTTCATACAAGACGCCCAAGACGATATAGACGGTAATGAGGGCCGCCAGAATCAACACGGGCTCGTTTGACAGCGATGCCAGGAAGGAAGCGGCTGTACCCTGAAATGCCGCCTGAATGCTCGGCGGCATGCCGATCTCGTCCTTCACTTTGTTCACGGCTTTGACGGCATCCCCCAGCGACGCGTTCGGAGCCAGATCAAAAGAGAGGGTAACCACCGGGAACTGACCTTGGTGGTTCACGGTGATGGGAACGTTCATCTCCTCCATATGGGTGAAGGTAGAAAGGGGCACTTGGCCCCCATTGGGAAATGCCGCGGAGGACTTGATCGAGCCCCCGCCGAAGGCGCTATCCGAGGCGATGGCGGAGGAACTGGCGGAAGATGACGTGGTAGACGATAGACTGGTGGATGCAGCGGTCAATGAGCTCGTCGGTCCGTACAATTGGTTTGCTGAGGTCCCGCCCGCAACCAGGCCCGAGGAACCGCTGGAGCTTACCGCGTTAGTCCGTATGAATAGATTGCGGAGGTCTAAAGGATTCTTCAGATAATCGGGTTTCACTTCCAAAACCACATGATATTGGTTCAACTGGGTAAAAATGGTCGACACCTCCCGCTGGCCGTAAGCGTCGTAGAGCGTCTGGTCGATGGCCGAAGGTGTGATGCCGAGGCGGTAAGCCGTTTGGCGATCGAAGACCAGCCCAGCCCGAAGGCCCCCAACCTGCTGATCGCTGGCCACATCGCGCAGCTCCGGCGACGCCTTCAGCTTTTCGACCATTCGGGGTGCGAAGGCGTTCAACTCGGCGATGTTGGGGTCTTCAAGGGTGTATTGGAACTGCGTGCGACTTACGCGGTCCTCGACGGTAATATCCTGCACCGGTTGCATGAACAAGGTGATCCCCGCTACCGAGGCCAGTTCCGGCTGCAAGCGGTGGATGACGTCGCTGGCGCTCATCTTCCGGACATCGAGAGGCTTGAGGTTGATGAGAATGCGCCCGCTATTCAGGGTAGTGTTCGTGCCATCGATCCCGATAAATGAGGAAAGGCTCTCGACGGCGGGGTCTTGCAAGATGATTTTCGCCAGCGCTTGCTGTTCGCTGGCCATTTCCTGGAAGGACACCGTCTGAGCTGCCTCGGAGACACCTTGGATAACGCCCGTGTCCTGAATCGGGAAGAACCCTTTCGGGATATAGATGTACAGCAGCACGGTCAGGACGAGAGTGGAAATTGCGACCAGCAGGGTTCCGGTCTGATGGCGGAGCACCCACTGGAGGGTCCTATCATAAAGGGCGATCACCGAATTCCAGGCATGCTCGGTAGCCCGAAAGAGCCGGCCTTGCTCGGCCTCGGGCCGATGCTTCAAGAGCTTCGAGCACATCATGGGCGTAAGGGTCAGCGATACCACGGCAGAAACCAGGATGGTGACGGCCAGCGTGACGGCAAATTCACGAAAGAGCCGGCCGACAATATCCCCCATGAACAACAGCGGGATGAGAACGGCAATCAATGAAAATGTCAGGGAGACGATCGTAAAGCCAATTTGCGCGGACCCTTTAAGCGCCGCTTCCAGCGGCGGCACGCCTTCCTCGATATATCGGCTGATGTTCTCGATCATCACGATCGCGTCGTCCACGACGAAGCCGGTGGAAATCGTCAGGGCCATCAAACTCAGGTTATTCAAGCTATAGCCGAGCAGATACATCACTCCAAAGGTGCCAACCAGGGAGAGCGGAACGGCCACGCTGGGAATGATCGTGGCGGAAAAATTGCGCAGGAACAGAAATATAACCATCACCACCAGAGCAACCGTAAGCATCAATTCGAACTCCACGTCGCGCACGGACGCGCGAATCGTGGTGGTCCTATCAGTCAGAATGCTCACGTGCACCGAGGTGGGCAGTGAGCTGGTGAGCTGCGGCAGGAGTAACTTGATGCGATCAACGACAGTAATGATGTTTGCGCCCGGCTGCCGCTGAACGTTGACGATGACGGCAGGAACGTCGTTCATCCAGGCCGCCTGCCGGACGTTTTCAGCGTCGTCGTTAACGCTGGCGACATCGGTCAATTTAACGGGGGAGCCATTCCGATAGGCGATGATGAGCGGAGCGTAGTCGGCGCTGGACAAAAGTTGGTCGTTCGCGCCGATCTGGTAGGCTTGGTGAGGACCATCGAAACTGCCCTTGGCCAGGTTGACGTTGGCCGCCACCAGCGTGCTGCGCAGGTCTTCCAGGTTCAACCCGTAGGACGCGAGCGCCGTGGGATTGGCTTGAATGCGCACCGCAGGTTTCTGGCCGCCGCTAATGCTAACCAGTCCGACTCCGGGCAATTGGGAAATCTTCGGCGCCAGCCGGGTGTCCGCAAGGTCTTCGACCTTGGTGAGCGGAAGGTCCTTGGAAGTAAGGGCCAGGGTCATGATGGGCGCATCGGCGGGATTGCTTTTGCTGTAAATCGGCGGACTGGGAAGGTCGGGAGGCAGGTAGGTTCCCGAAGCATTGATGGACTGCTGCACTTCCTGCTCAGCTATATCAATATTCAGGCTGAGGTTGAATTGCAGAGTGATGACCGAGCTGCCATCGGAGCTGGTGGAGGTCATCTGCTGCAGTCCGGGCACCTGGCCGAACTGCCGCTCCAGCGGAGCGGTCACCGAAGAGGCCATCACATCCGGGCTGGCGCCAGGGTAAAATGTAATGACTTGGATGGTCGGGTAATCGACCTCCGGTAAGGCGGATACCGGCAACTGCCTGTAAGCGACCGCGCCCACCAACAGGATAGCAACCATCAGCAACGACGTGGCAACCGGCCGGAGGATAAATATCCTTGACGGGCTCATTAATTTCCTCGCTTGCTCCCTTCGCCGACCATTTGCACCCTAACCTTGCTCCCCTCTTGGACCTTGTCGACCCCCGTCATCACTACCACATCACCCGGGGCCAGGCCGGAAGTAACTTCGGAGTTGCTCCCCTCCGTAGTCCCGATGGTGATCGGCCGGATGGTCACGGTGGAATCTGCTTTTACCAAGTAAGCGTAAGTGGTTTGGGAGTTCCGCTGCACTCCCGCAGTGGGTACCAGGGTGACGCCGCGTTTATCCTCCACCAGCAAGCGCACATTGACGAATTGATTGGGAAACAGTGCCCCATCCTTATTGTCGAAGTTCGCCCTCAATCTGACGTTACCGGTGCTCGGATCGATCTGGTTGTCGACCGTTGCCAGCCAACCTTCCGCGATCCTCGGCCGGCCGCTCTCGAAACCTTCTCGATCGTAGGCATCCAACCTTAGCCGCGCCCCGGCGCGCAACTTTTTAAGCACGGCGGGAAGCTGATCTTCTCCGAGGGGAAAAATCACGCTAATGGGTTGGATCTGGGTGATGACCACTAAGCCGGTGGAGTCATTGGATGTAACGTAGTTCCCGGGATCAATCAGGCGTAGCCCCACCCGGCCGGTAATGGGAGCCACAATATGGCAGTAAACGAGGTCGAGTTTGGCGGCATCGATTTGCGCCTGATCGGCTTTCACGGTCCCCTCGAATTGCTTGACCGTAGCGGCCTGGGTGGCAAGTTGCTGTTCGGGCACCGCCTTGAGGGGCGCCAGGGTCTGGTAGCGGGCCAGGTCCACGCGTGCATTGTCCAAGTTCGCCTGGTCCTTGGCCAACCCGGCTTCCGCCTGTTCCAACATGACCTGGTAGGGCCGTGAATCGATTTCCGCCAGTGGGTCACCCTGATGGACGATGTCCCCTTCCTTGTACGCAACCTTCATCAGGTATCCGCTGATTTGGGTCCTTACGGTAACCGTAGAGATGGGGATCACCGCGCCGAGGCCGGTAATAAAAACCCCGATGTCACCTTGGCGCGCGCTTGCGGCAACCACCGGGACGACCATGGGGCCACGGGCCGCTCCACCGGACGGTCCGGCAACTCCATTGGTGGCCGTAGGGCTGCTGGATTGCGACCGGAAGTAATAGATGCCCACCCCCACGACCACGACGATTGCCAGCCAAATCCACCAGCGGCGCTTGGGCCGCGGAGCCGGGGATCCCCCGGTCAGCGCCTGCTTCAGGAGTTCGTCTTGTTGTTCAAGCATACCGGTTTTTTCCACATTCATAGTCTATAGGCCTCTGGCATTGCTAAGGAAAACAGAAAACCTTCCGCCCAAGGTGCATGTTTCAGCAGAGGGGGCTTCCGTTGCGTTTCTGGCGTCTGGCAGTCCCTTGAACTGTAGGCGGTAGTCCCACTGGGTGGCGTCGATTCTTCCGGCCCCCAGGGCTGGCCCAGTTTCGACATGGGATGGACGCACTCCCGCAGGACATCGCCAATCTTTTGAAAATAAATACACTCTTGTGTCCCCGATGGGCCTGGCACTACTTATTCGACGACGCGCACCTTCAGATGGTTACGGGGCCCGCGTCCGGCCAGCGCGGCCGTTCCCTCCAACCTTGTCATGGACTTATTGCGCGCCAGCCACATTGCTCAACTCGCCGTGACCGCCCTCCTCGCTCCTACGTTCTGAGCTGAGGCACAGGTGCAACGGCCCTTACGGTCAGGATGCCACAGGTGGCCGGGAAGCCTCCATGCATGCGCGCCTATTTCTTGCCGATGTGGACGACAATGCCTGCTGTGTATTCCACATTGTGCGCGCTCCCGGTGACGGGGAAAATCGCACTGGTGCTTGCCTGTGCGGGTAGTCCAAACGTAGGCGATCCGCAGATGTGATCACGGGCGTCCAGGCGAAGGAAAACCCGGGGCATGATTTTGCGCTCAAGACCCACGCCGGCATTCATGCCCAGTTTGTCGGTGTATGTCAAGGTCGCCGTGCTCACGGCGCCAAACCCCTGCGCATTAGCATACAGCTTTGCCGCGAGCGTGGGGGCAAACCGGTTGTAGTCCCAGCCCGCGGTAACATAAGGTCGGACGCCGAAGAATCTGGCAGGCCCGTGCAAGACCACGTTGACACTGGCCGTGTGATGGTTGACGTCATACACGTGCCCCGCGCGGGGGCTCAGGCTGATGTTGGTCACCCGCAGGTTGGACGGCCCGGAGGAGTATGCAACCTCTAACCCCAGAAGCTTGGTCAGCGGCACTCCGGTTCCGTACACATACCGGGGCTGTACGTCGTAGCTCGATTTGTATTTTTCGTCAGCGGAAATGAATTCCCTCTTATCGTAAAAGGTTGAGCCGCCCACCATTCCAAACACCGTCATGTTTAGGTCCTTGAAGGGGTTCTTGAATGGGTCCTTGGCCTGGGCAGTTACCGAACTAAGGCACAGCGTTGCTGCCACCATCAAATGCCGCACGACTTCCCTCTTCATCATGATCGCATGGACCTCCTGGTCACTGGGAACGCCGCTTTTCACCGCGCGGCCTGAAGTGCATAGTGCTTCGATGCCAACCGCCTCCCGGCAGGTTGGTTTACTTACCGCCTCGGGCGGAAATAGCAGAAAGTTATCGCTCTGCCCGCGGGGCGCCTGCTCCATCATCCTCGCTTCCGTCCGGACACGTCGAAATCAGAAACAGATAGTTTACTACGCGGAGCCGCAAAGGGCCTATGGGGGAGATGCGGCAATCCCCTGTCGCTGCCCCACCCTACCTTTTGACGCCGCGCCGCGGGCTCGCTATAATCTTCATCCGGACTCATGTGAAAGGAAGGTGCCTTTGCCGCTTTACGAATACCAGTGCAGAAAGTGTGGACGCCGCGTAGAAAGAATCCAGAAATTCTCCGACCCTCCACTCACCACCTGTGAAAAATGCGCCGGGGAACTGGAGCGCCTCATCTCCTCATCGGCCATCCAGTTCAAAGGCTCCGGTTGGTATGCCACAGACTACGCGCGGGACTCTTCTCCTGGCGTCAAGAGTCCCTCCAGCGATTCTTCCCAGGGAGCAGACAAGAAAGCTCCGGAACCCAGCAAGCCGGCTGAACCCGCCAAGCCCACCCCCAAGAAGGACTGAGCCGGGGGCGGCGCCGGCCCCACTCTAGAGTTGGAGTGACTTGAGGTACTTTCGAAAGGCCCTGCCCAGGTCCGGCCGCTGGAGCGCTATTTCGACGGTGGCCTGGAGAAAACCCAGCTTGTCACCCGCATCGTACCGTTTGCCCTCGAAGACATAACCGTAAACCCGTTCCCGGGCGAGTAGCCGCCGCAGACCATCGGTGAGTTGAATTTCGCCGCCCGCGCCGGGGGGCGTGGCAGAAAGCGCCTCGAAGATTCCCGGGGTCAGGATGTAGCGCCCGATGACCGCCAGGTTCGACGGGGCTTCTTGGGGCGAGGGCTTTTCGATCATATCCTCAAGACGGTATAGACGCTTCTCCCAGCCCGGCTCGTCCACTAAATGCCCGCGAATGACCCCATAGTTCGAAACGGTCTTGTGCGGGACCCGCTGAATGGCGATGACGCTGCACTCGTAGCGCTCGAAGACCTTGAGCATTTGCTTGAGGCAGGGAGGCTCATTCACTATGACGTCATCGGACAGCAGCACGGCAAAGGGCTCCTCATCCACCAGATCACGCGCCGTCAGGATGGCGTCGCCGAGCCCCCGCGGGATTTGCTGGCGAACGTAGGCGAAGCGCAGCATGCCGGAAATCGAGTGTAATTGCCGGCGCAACTCCTCCTTGCCCCGCCCCGCCAACTCCTGTTCGAGCTCGGCCGACAGGTCGAAATGGTTCTCGATGGCCTGCTTGCCGCGTCCGGTAACGAACACCACCATCGGGATGCCAGAGGAAGCCACTTCCTCCACCGCATACTGCACGAGCGGCTTGTCCACAATCGGCAGCATCTCTTTGGGCTGAGCCTTGGTCGCCGGCAAAAAGCGCGTCCCTAACCCTGCCACTGGCAGTACAGCTTTTCGAATCCGCATGGCACCTCGCGCCAATCCCTTCGAGTCGCGCTGCTATCTTCTCTCCCGCCTTGCGCTGATAATCCCGCCACGGCGGACGCTACCCCTCGCCGCGCGAGTCTTAGTGTATCCCGATGTTTCCTGCCACGTCAAAGAGTGCGTGCAGTAAGGGCCCGGGCAATGCTTCTCGGCCTTCCGCCGGCTCGGGCGCCACGCCCCGCCTATGCTAAGATGAACATCGAGAGTGTGGGCATGCTGGTGCTCGGCATTGAATCCAGTTGCGATGAAACGGCCGCGGCGGTGGTGGCGGACGGCGCGGAAATTCGTTCCAGCGTCGTGGCCTCCCAGGTTCTGACCCACGAAAAATATGGAGGCGTGGTCCCCGAACTCGCCTCCCGCGAACATCTGCGCAAGATTGAGCCGGTGGTCGAGGAGGCCTGCCGGCAGGCCCACCTGACCATCCGCACCGTGGACGCCCTCGCCGTCACCGAAGGGCCGGGCTTGATCGGCTCGCTCCTGGTCGGACTCGTCTATGGCAAAGCGCTGGCGCTTTCCCTCGGCAAGCCGCTGGTCGGCGTGAACCACCTGGAAGGTCACATCCACGCCGTTTTGCTCGAAAACAAGATGGACCGCGCGGCCGGCAAGCCCGTTCGAGAGGCAGCCCTTCCCGCCCTCACGCTGGTGGCCTCCGGGGGGCATACGAGCTTGTTCCTCGCCGCGGCCAGCCCGCACGCCGCAAACCCCTTCACTTACTCCCAGCTCGGCCACAGCCGCGACGACGCCGCAGGCGAAGCCTTCGATAAGGTCGCAAAGCTCCTGGCCCTGGGGTACCCCGGCGGGCCGGTTATCGACCGGCTGGCGCGCCACGGAAATCCCCACGGGGTGGATTTCGGGCGCATCAAGATGAAAGGGAATCCGTTGGATTTCAGCTTTTCGGGTCTCAAGACCGCGGTGCTTTACCGCGTGCGCGGAACCGAACTTGCGCGGGAAGCCGAGGAACGCCGCGCTTGGCGCAAGACCGTCGAGCGTCCCTCTCTCGAGGACCTGCGCGCGCGTTGTTCCGCGGCGACCCTCGACCTGATCGCGAGCTTCCAGAGCGCCGTGGTCGAGGATTTGGTCGCGCGCACGCTCGCCGCGGCGGACGTTTGCCGCGTTGACACGATCTTTGTCTCGGGAGGAGTGGCGTGCAATTCCCTTCTCCGCCAGCGCCTCGTCGAAGCCGCCAAACACCAGGGGTTCGAAGCCTTCTTCCCTTCCCCCGCGCTCTCGACCGACAACGCCGCCATGATCGCCGCTGCCGGCTACTACAAACTCCAGGCCGGTGAGCGCGCCGGCATCACCCTCACCGCCCACGCCTCGTTTCCCCTGGGCACAAGGTAGGAGCACATGGGCGTGCGCCGAAGCAGGCTATCGCGGTCCGGGAGAATATTACGATTCTTCTCCCCAGGCCCTTGATTCCGCTAGAATGGACGCGTTCTTCGGGCAGGTAAGCGCAGCTAATTCGTCGTCCGCAGAGCGGGATCGATTGTGGCCCGCCCGGCGCCATCAAGGAGAATCCATGGAACCCATCAATCGACGCAATTTCATGAAGAGCGTAGCCGGAACGGCCGCCCTGGCCGCGCTGGAGGGCGGAGCGGCCCGCGCGGCGGACACTGGCCCGGTTTTCCTTGCCACCTGGGTGCACGGCAAACCGGCCAACGAACGCGCCGCGGAAGTCTTCAAAGGCGGTGGCAGTCTTCTGGATGCCGTCGAGAAAGGCATCAACGTGCCGGAGAGCGATCCGGCAGTGACGAGTGTCGGCTATGGCGGCCTACCCAATGCCGAGGGAGTGGTCGAACTCGACGCCGCGATCATGGACGGCGCCCGGCACCGCGCCGGCTCCGTGTGCAACCTACACATGATCAAGAACCCCATTTCCGTGGCTCGCCTGGTGATGGAAAAGACCCGCCACACCACGCTGGCGGGCGAGGGGGCATTTCACTTCGCATTGAAGATGGGGTTCGAACCTCAAACGCTACTGACCCCGGAAAGCCTGAGAAAGTGGGAAGAATGGAAAGCTAATCCCAAGCACGAAACCTTCTGGCTGAGCACGGAAAACCACGACACCATCGGCATGGTGGCGACGGATGGGAAAGGGCACGTCGTCTCCGGCTGCTCGACCTCCGGACTCGCTTTTAAGATTCCGGGGCGGGTGGGGGATTCGCCGTTGGTAGGCTGCGGAGTTTATGCCGATGACAACGTGGGCGCAGCCTCGGCCACGGGCGACGGCGATGTGATGACGAATTACTGCACCAGCATTTCCATCGTCCACCACATGATGCACGGAGCGTCGCCGCAGGACGCTTGCCTGGAACTGCTGCGTCACATGGTCAAGACAGACCCCAAGAACCGGGATACGGAAGTAGCGGTCATCGCGATCAACACGCGCGGAGAGATCGGGGCAGCCTCGATGAATAGCCGCTTCCACCTCAAGTACGCGCTCTGGCGAAACGGCGAAAGCCAGCTTCTGGATTCCGTCATGTTGATTTAACCGCAGGACCGGGAGGGCTTAGCGGCTCTGCAGCGACGCAGCACGAAACCGTACCGGTTTCACAGGCTGCGGAAAAACGCTCCGATGCTGTCATCCTGAGCGAAGCGAAGGACCCCTGTATTTGAATTTTCAAGCAAGTACAGAGGTCCTTCGCTTCGCTCTGCAGAGACTCGACGCGTCAGTCATTTAGATTCAGCATCGCTTGCGCTGTCATTCTGAGCCCGCTTTTGGGGCGAAGAACGCCGGCAGTTACCCTGTTCGCCAACCCCCCCGCGAACTGCCGGGGTCCTTCGCTTCGCTCAGGATGACAGTGTGAGGGGTTTTTCCGCAGCCTGTTCGGCGCCCCTACCGAGAAACCCCTCACCCGGCCCGCGCCGGCTGGTGAAAGCGCCGGCCGACGAAGGAGGCAGGGGGCCCCGAGCGGCGGGGGTGAGGGGTCTTTCCCTTTACCCGGGCGTGGCTGCCGATCCCGGGCCAGTCGTGGTCCCTTCCTCCCGACCGGGGGCCCACATCATCCAGATCCACGTGGCCCCAACCAGGACCAGGAGTGCTACTCCGTTCCAGCGGAAGAATTCATGGGGTTGCCCAAACGATTCCAGGAGCGGCCCCGCCAGTTGGGAAAACAAGAGAACCGCCACATAAGCCAGGATGTTATCGCGCAAGAAGAGCCCCGCCACCCCGACGGCCACCAACAGCGGAAGGATACTCGCGACCCAACCCACGGCGTAGGCCGCGAGAGAGTGCGCCTGGGGAGGCCCCAGCGAAACCAGCACCAGCGCGATGGCCGCCCAGAGCCACCACGCCCGCAACTGCCACCCCAGGCGCACGACAAAGATGGCCAAGCCCGCCAGGGCGGCATAGACCAGGGACCAGAGGAGGCTCGGAAAGAAGAACCCGATGGCGGGCCAAGCGGTATTGAAGGCGGCCGGGAAGAGTTCAGCCCGGATGGGCATGTGGGCATGAAAGACCGTAGCTAAGAGCGCATCCAGCCGCATTAACCCGGCTCGGGCGGCGATGCACAAGACAACTGCCACCACAGCATCGCGACGCCACACGCGGCGCGCCGACCCACGAAAGAGTTTCCACGCGTCCGGATACAAGCTCGCTGTCAACCCCACCACCAGCCAGGTGAGCAGCCCCATGAGCAGCGGTATGACAATCACGCTGACGGCGACTTGCATGTGGAAGCTCGTAAGTGGGATCGACGTGTCGTAGCCGCGGTCAAATAAGGGGATCTGATTTAGTGTTGAAATCAGCATCAAGGCGGCGGCCAACACTCCGAACTTTGCCGAGCGTTTCCAGGGCACTTGTCCGGAGCGGACTTGTTTGACGAAGAGCTTCAGCCCCGCGGCCATCAGGCAAAAAACCATCAGGAAGGAAAGGCCCTTCAGAATCACGTTGCTGAGATGCGTGGCGCGTTCGGCGCGCTCCCATTCTTCCGGCAATTTGAAGGAACGCGAGAACCCCACCACCTGGTCCCCGGCAAGGTCGACTTCCAGGCGATAATGTGCGTCACCCACGTTGCGGGGATCACCCGGCTTGGCCTGCCAGACAAGCGTGTAGTCTTCGCGAGCTTTGCGCTTGTTCGCCTCGGAGTTCTGCAGTTCGAAGTCCTCCAGCCGATATCCGTGCTCCCGCACCGCCTGCGCCGCCAGTTCCCGGGCTTGGTCAGGCGAGAGCGCGGCCCCGGGCGCATCCTCGGCAAGCAAGTGGTGGTACCCAAAAACCTCTCCCGAGGCTGGATCGATGAAGACCAGGTATTCCTCCTTCTGCAGGGGGCGGAAATAGCGAACGCGCCACAACGCCAGGCGCGTGGCCTGGCGGTAAATCTGGTCCGCTTGCTCGAGGGACTTGCGCTCCGCCAGATAATGGAGCGCCAAGGGGTCAACGTTGTCGTCAATCCACACGACGTGCCGGTAAGTGGCGGGGTCGATCTGGCGCTGACGCAGAAAAGTGTCGGCAATGCCCAAGGCATCCTGGCGGGATTGGCGCAGGACAATCCCTTTTCCAAATTTATAAACGGGAAGGAATGCCATAGCGATAAAGACTAATGCCAGGGCGCCCGCCAGCCATAGTCGTGACCGGGAAAGAGGCTGATAAACCAGAGGTGTTTCCCGAGCGGCCTGATCCTCGCGCGGGGGTCGTACGACCCCTGCCGCGGAATTTGTGAGGTCGCCCTCCTCGGCAAACGAGCCTGTCCTCAAGTACGCCCCGAGCGCCACGATGAGCGGGATGAGCATCACCCCCGCCGCCACCGCGCCTGACACCATCAGGTAATGATTGGGCGAACGCAGCAGGAGGAAGGCCGTATAAAGCGCGTCCACCGAGTAATGCCAGATCAGCGTGGCCAGGATTCCAAAACGCAACATGACCAGGCCAATCAGCACGCCGCCCAATCCCACTTCCAGGCCGCGGATGAAAAAGGGTTGATTCGGATAGGCCGAGTGCAGGAATCCCCAGATGAAGGCGGAGAGCACAACGGCCAGCGGCCCCGATTTCAGGAACCTGCGCAGGAAGGGAATGGAGAAAGCACGGAATTGGATCTCCTCGGAAACGGCCGGGAAGAATCCAATGAAGAGGACCGTCACCCAGGGGAAGCGGGTATTCAACAAATCCGTAAAGGGAACCTCCGCCGGCGCCCACGCCCCCAGTTTGTCGGCGGCCAGATAAAAAACCGTCTGGTAAGCGAAGAAGAAGAAAGTGAGCGCAATGCCCACCACGTTCGCCAGGAGGAAAGATCGTGTGCGCAGCCCCTGCCAACTAAAGTAGCGGCGGATGGAGAGGAAATTCGGGTAAGCTTCGCGATAAACGGGCTCCGAGCTGGCCAGCAGCAGGAAGATGGCTGCCCCCAGCGCCAGCGCGGCCAGCAGGTTGTCGCGCACGTAGCTGCTCACGAAGCTGGAATACGGATCCGTGGTGCGATAGCCGAATTCGGCAAGCGAGAAGGTGTTCAACTGGCCGAGGAAATAGAGCAGTGAGGCGACCGCCGCAAACCCCGACGCGAGGCGAATGGGCACATCGCGGTCACGCAGGCGTTGGATAAGGATAACCAGCGCGGCCACGCACAAGAGAATCCAGAAGACTTCATCCACTTCCTGGGCGGAGATGTTCCGGGAGCGCAGATTCTCGTAGCCGCGCGTCCAACCTTCGGGGACCTTGATGAATTCCCGGTAACCCGCCACCTGGTCGCCGTCCACCTCCACTTCCAGGCGCAAGCTGCCTTCCCCCAATTCCACGTTTTTCCGTTTCCAAGTAAAGGAATGATCGGTTCGCGCCGGTCGTTTCTGGGTTTGCGTCTCGACGAATTCCAAATTCCCCAGGTCGAACCGCATGACCTCGACGAGAAACTTCTCGGCGATGGCGCGGGCCCTGGCAGCGTCCAGGTTCGCGCCCGGCGCCGATTCCGGGAGGTCGTGATCGAAGCCCACAACCTCGCCCGCGGGACTGACGTCCACCCGGAATTCCTCTTTCTGCTGCGGTCTGAACCAGCGATGCGACCAGCGCCACAGGCGGACGGGACCGCGCGTCAGGGTGTTCATGCGCCCCAGTCCCTGGGTGCGCTCCAGATAGACCTTGGCGTCGTCGTCATAGTCAAACACCGCGGCGTGCCGGTAGCCCTCGACGCTCCAGCCGCGTTTCGCCAGGAATTCCCGGGCCATCGGTGTGGAATCGTCCCGATTCACGCGAAACTCAATCGCCGCTTCGGGAAAGGCATGGGAGAAGTACTTCACGCCCACCGCCAGCGAAATGGCCGACAGCAACACCGCAATCGCGATCACGCGGCGGTCGGCAGAAGTCAATGTGGTTGACATGGATTCCTCTTTAGCCGGCTGCGGAAAAACCCGTCACACTGTCATCCTGAGGAGGCGAAGCCGGTCCTGAGGGAAACGAAGGAAGGACCTCTGTATTTGCTAGAAAATTCAAATACAGGGGTCCTTCGCTTCGCTCAGGATGACAGCGCTGGCGAGTTCTTCCGCAGCCTCCTCGAGCGCAAAGGCCCAGAGCAGGGCCGATTATACCCGACTTCAAGACAACTCCTTCACCATGACCCAAGCGGCGGTCCCGTCGGCGTAATAATTCTCAACCTTACCCACCTTTCGGTAACCGCGCCCTTTGTAAAAACGCTGCGCCCCCAGATTGTCCTGGGCGGTTTCGAGACCGATCAGACCCAAGGCGTGGTCTTTCGCCCACTGCTCGACGGCATCCATCAGGAGCGCACCGACCCCCCGCCGCCGCCAGGCCGCGACGACATCGATGGTGACGATATGCATTGTCTTGCGGGGTTCGCGGTTGGCGATGAGAAAACCGACGATCTCCCTGGCTTCCTCCGCTACCCAGGTTTGGGAATTCCGGTGCGCGATAAAGCGCTCCAGTTCCTCACGCGAATAGGAAATCCCCGGAGCAAAGCAAGCTTGATCGATTTCGTATAACTTTCCGAGGTCCGCAGAATGGAAGGAGCGCAGGCGCATGGGTTGACTCGACAGGCTGCGGAAAAACTCCTAGGCGCTGTCATTCTGAGCCCGTATTTTGGGCGAAGAACCCCCGCAGTTTACTCGCTTCGCTCAGGATGACAGCGAGGGCATTCATTCTCCCGGCCGCGCCACGACCTCCAGCAGCCGGTCGATATCGGTCTCGTCATTATAGAGATACGGCGAAACCCGGATCACGCCCTGACGTAAGCTCACCGCGATGTGGTGGGCGCGAAGCTTGCGATGCAATTCCGTGGTCGCTTCCGGCGGGCAGGCCTGGAACCCCAGGATCGTCGATTCGTGGTTGACCCGCGACGCCGCCGAAAGAGCGCAGCCCTGAGCGCGCAACCCATCCGCCAACCGCTCCAGAAGCCGCCGGCAGTGCTCGTACGCGGCCCTGGGCGTGACTCCCTCCAGAAACTCCAGGGACGCATCCAGGCCATGCAGATTGATGAAATTTCCGGTTTCACCGGAATCAAAGACGCGCGCGTCGTGGATCAGGCGGAACTGCTCGCTGGGAAGCGAGTCGAAATCCTCGGCGCCCTCAACCGAGTACCAGTTGATGACCGGCAGATCCAGTTTCCCCAGCAGTTCGCGCCGCACGTAGGCAAACCCCGTCCCGTAAGGACCCAGCAGCCACTTGTAGGCAGCGCAGACCAGGACGTCCACGGGAAGCGCGTTTAGATCCAACTCCTGTGCGCCCACCCCCTGTGTGCCGTCCACCACAAAGATCCCACCGCGGGCATGAACCAGTTCACCCATGGTTGCCAAGTCGATCCGGTACCCGCTTGTGTAATTCACCCAATCCAGCGCGAGGACCCGGGTGCGCGCGCTAAGCGCGGCCGCCACCGGTTCGAGTCCCACTTCGCCGTGGACGGAAGCAAGCACCTTTACGACTACGCCCTTCCGGCGCAGGTGCAGCCAAGTGAAAAGGTTCGACGGAAAGTTCGAGCTGGCCACCACGACTTCATCGCCCGGGCCCAGGCCCAGTCCCGCGGCCACAATCCCGATCCCTTGCGTGGCGCTGGTGGTGAGCGCGATTTCCGAGGGGCCCGCGCCTACCAGCCGGGCGATTCGCGCGCGCACGCGCTCCGGCAGGCGAAAGTATTCCGGCGCATCCAGCCGGTCCGGATGGACCTTGAGTTCGATGGCCTCGTACAACCTCTCCCGCGTGGCGAGCGGGAATGGCCCCTGATAGGCGCAATCAAGGTAAACCGTGGGTGAGAAATCCGAGAACTCCTGGCGGTAGTTGCGCATTCGCAAAAGTAATTTACTGCCTGGAAGGGGCAGAACACAAGGTTTTCAGAGCGCGGCAAAGCGAATCAGCCCTAGCAGGTTGCGGAAAAACCCCTCACACTGTCATCCTGAGTCCCGGTTCTTTCGGGACGAAGGATCTGCATTTGTCTTTGTTACTGAAAACCCATGCAGATCCTTCGCTGCTGCTCAGGATGACAGTTTGGGTGATG
>Ga0187881_10000594_pt1 | contig 42674 bp, 35 predicted proteins | sample June2016WEW_19_1_2_FD_133017 | JGI IMG/M metagenome (GOLD analysis project Ga0187881, IMG submission 133017) | Peatland microbial communities from SPRUCE experiment site at the Marcell Experimental Forest, Minnesota, USA - June2016WEW_19_100 | ecosystem: Environmental > Terrestrial > Soil >... | reverse complement strand
GGTGGTGGTTATGGCGGCGGTGGCGGCGGCAGGTACTAACCGTTAGCAACGAAACATAGCATTTTCAGGCAGCCGGAACTCAATATTGAGTGTTTCTTATCGGCGGCCATTAGTCAATAAAATATAAGAGCCCCTCTCAACAACGAGGGGCTCTTTTTTTGAACAATCAAAAAACTCGAAACGCAGCTATCCAACCTGTTGTTTTTTCGTAGAAATAAGCGAAGGGCATCCCCGGCACATATAATTTCTCCTTTACCTGCTTAGCGTGAATCAGGTTCCATATGAACAAGCACATCGACAATCTGAGGGAACACGCTCATTATCTCTTTTTGAATTGTATGATTTAGCAAATGCGAATCCCGCATCGTCATATCCGCGTCAATATGGATATGAAGGTCGAGATGCACGTCATCGAGCCGGCCTCGGGTGCGAATCTTGTGGCAGCTTTTTACACCCTTTATTCCAAGCACGACCGCTTCAATCTTCTTGGTATCCGTTATCGCGACGGCATCGCATAATATCGCCGACTCCTGCCGTATGATAACAAACGCCGAATGCGCGATAAATCCCGCAATAACCAGCGTAATGACAGGGTCAACAATCGGGATGCCCAGCTTCACGAAGACCAATGCCACGATAACTGAAAACGAGGTAGATATGTCCGCCCGCGTGTGCATCGAATCGGCAACCAAAATATCGCTCTGCAGTTGTTTCCCACGCCGATATTCATAAATCATAACCGCGATATTGATAATAAGGGTAATAACCATTACCGCAAAACAGATAAAATCGACATGGGGAACTATGGGGTTGATAATCCGGACGACGCCCGCTTTGCCGAGATTAAACGCCACTATAAGAAGCATCGCGGCTATCCCCAGGGCAAAAAGCGTCTCGTATTTCTTATGGCCGTAAGGATGGTCCTCATCCTTCGGCTGCGAGCAGAAGCGAATACCGATGAGACCTATTATATTCGAAATGCCATCGGACACAGAATGGAAACCATCTGCGGTCATACTGGTCGAGCCGCTTATATATCCAAAAATTATCTTGGCTGCCGCGACCGCCCAGTTCAAAACCAAAACAATCCACAGGACTTTTTGAATCTCACGATAATGCTTTTTTATATCAGCCATTATGCGATTCCTCTTGCCCCAAAAGTTGTCTCGGCGGTCTGCATACTATCAGGGGATGTAATTTTTCATCTTAACAAAACACCCCCCTTTCACAAGGGAGGCGTTTATCAACAATACGAATGTCGTACGGTTGTACAAAAACTCCCCGACCAGGGCTCGAACCTGGAACCTAGCGGTTAACAGCCGCTCGCTCTACCGATTGAGCTATCGGGGAAACACAAATATCACGTCAGATTATCACAGATTTGGCGGGGTTGTCAAGCGAAAGGGCCGATTTTGAACCAATATCCGCAAAAAATTAAGTAGCAAACAAGGTCTGCCCTCTGGACAAAAAGGTAAATTATTTGTATACTTCAGGTTTTTCAAGGTTTAGGCGGTCGCGGCGAGAACCGATAATAAAGGGGGTTTGAGCCACCCGGCCTGTCGGCAGACAAGGCAGATACGCGTATTCCAATGGTTTTAAAGACATGGCAAGAGACATACTTGACATAGGCGGATACACTATTAAAAAACGCATCGGAGTCGGTGCGCGCACGACAATCTACCTTGCCACCGACGACTCGGACGGGAAAGAAATCGCGTTAAAGCGTGTCATTCTCGAAAGGCCGGAGGACGTCCGCATTTTCGAACAGGTCGAGACCGAATTCAAAATCGCGCAGAAAATAACCCACCCGTACATTCGCAAGTGTTACAAGCTCAAAAAAATACGCAGCATGCTCAAAACCAAAGAGATGCTGCTTGCAATGGAATACTTCGACGGGCAATCGCTTGAGGAAGGGCCTGCTTTGAGCCTGCTCGACGTAATGCTCGTATTCCGAATGGTGGCGACGGGGCTTAACGCGATGCACCAGTGCGGGCTGGCTCACTGTGATATAAAGCCGAATAATATCCTGCTGAACAAAGCAGGCGCCATCAGAATCATCGACCTTGGACAGAGCTGCCGGATAGGGACAACCAAACGGCGTATTCAGGGCACGCCAGATTATATTGCACCCGAACAGGTTCAACGCAAGCCATTAGGCCCCAAGACCGACATTTTCAACCTTGGCGCAACAATGTACTGGGCGTTGACCGGCAGGACAATCCCGACCATGATACCTAAAAAAGACCCATTCGGACTACCCGTGCCGCAGGAGCAGGTGCGTCCGCCTAATGAAATCAGACCCCAGATACCGGCAGGTATATCCAAATTAGTGATGGATTGCATCGAGGAAGACCCAATAAAACGGCCCGCAGATATGATGGCCGTGATATCCCGTCTGGATTTGATGATACACAGCATACTCAGCAACAAGTCGAAGACAAACTCCCAATAACCCTTGACAGAACAAAGCCGCAAAGCTATCCTTCCCTTAGGTTTAGGCAAGAATCTGCTATTTAAACAATATGGACCTGAAAGATGCCCGAAAAAATCATCGAGATGTTAAATAAAGGCATGGAAGCCAACAATGCGGACAAATTCAGACAGGGCAACCTTGTTCGTCTGCCCTCTCACGGGTCTGTAATAATCACGGGTGACCTTCACGGACATCGGAGAAATTTTGAACGGATAGTTGCGTTAGCCAACCTGGGGCAGAATAAAAACACCCATGTAATCCTTCAGGAAATCATACACGGCGGCCCGGAGGACGAAGAGGGAGGATGCCTGTCATACAAGCTGCTGTTCGACGCGGTTGCTTACAAGGTAAAATTCCCGGACCGTGTGCACATAATAATGGGCAACCACGATACGGCGTTCATCAGCAACACCGACGTTATGAAAAACGGCAAAGAAATGAACGTGGCGATGCGTTCCGCGTTAGACAGGGAATTCCGTCACGCCAGCGAACGGATAAAACTGGCGATAAAGCAATTTTTGTTTTCCCAGCCGCTTGCGGTCAAATGCAACAACGGGATACTTGTCTGTCATTCACTTCCTGGGGACCATTATGCCGATAAGTTTGACAAACGCATTTTTGAAAGGCAGCTCAGAATCAACGACATAATCAGGCCTGGTTCGGCGTATTTGCTGACGTGGGGCAGAAGTCACAGCCAGCGTTTGCTGGATGCAATGTCAAAGTCACTCGACGCGGACACTTTTATCCTCGGCCACCAGAGACAGGAAACCGGATGCAGCAAAGCGGGTAACAATCTGATAATTATCGCCTCTGACCACGACCACGGATGTGTACTGCCCATAGACCTTGCCAAATCATACACCGTCGAGAAACTGCTGCAACTCATTATACCATTGGCGGCGATAGCATAGCTTGCTGCTTCGGGATAGCTTTTTTATTTATACCACCGACCATCATCAGAGAACCGCTTTTGACGCTCCAATAATATCGGACCATCATAATTTTAATGACGCTGAGTTAAAACGCCATTTAAACCACATATCGCCCCCTTGCTGTTTATAGCATATAACTATCTTATCTATAAGGATTTATGCACCACATATATCATCTAACGGTTGAACCGGAGGCGCCAGGAATTAAACCCCACATAAAAACCGTTCTTTGATTAAATCAGCCCTGAAAGATGCCGATATTACAACATCGTAACTTTTAGAAAATTGTGCACTTGCGAAAAAATATTGAAAATAACTGGATGTAAAGTATTTTCGGCTACGACATATCGCTAAATTGTTATGGTCTTAAACTATGAGCGAGCAATTTACAATACTGATTGTCGAGGATGAGGCCCATATCAGGAGAGTACTGGAATACAACCTCAAGCTGGATGGCTTTGAGGTGTATCTGGCCGAAGATGGCGCTACGGGTATGAAACTTGCGCATGAGAAAAACCTGGATTTAATACTGCTTGACTGGCTTATGCCTGTAATGAACGGGCTACAGATTCTCGCGAAACTGAAGGCCGACAGCAGCACCGAACACATCCCGGTCTTTATGCTTACCGCCAAGGGTATGATTAGCGACGTCACACAAGCGATTGAAATGGGCGCCGATGATTACATCACAAAGCCATTTAATCCAATACAATTAGGCAAAACAATCAGGGAAAAACTTGAAAAATGCGCAAAAGCAAAAAAGAGCTGAAATCCCTTCTTTCGCCGGTTTTGCCGACGAAAAGAGCCAGGTTTACATTAACTGCCCATGTTACAGGGTAAATTTTTAATTTGGAAAGTAATGCTATGAAAACACGTGAAACAAGGCCAGCAACAAAGTGGCTCCTGTTGCCATCCATCCTGATGGTCATAAACATAAGCTCGCAAATGGCTGCAGCAGAACAAAAAGAGCCGAAACAAAAAACCGACTTGACCGATCTCTCAATAGAAGACCTGATGAATGTCGAGGTCGTGTCCACGGCGACACTGACCAAGACCACACCTCGCCTTGTCCCGGCTGCAGTAACAACCATCACCGCCGAACAGATTAAGGCCTCCGGCGCACGCAGTTTGTATGAATTGCTCGATATCTATGTCCCCAACCTGCAGGTAATACGCCATCACTGGGAATCAGACCACATTGGACTGCGAGGAAGCATCAACGACAGGGACGATAAATACCTCCTGCTTGTCAATGGACGCGTTATGAATGAGCACACACACTATGGAGTGCTGACCGAACGCGACCTCGTAATGCTGCAGGACATTGACCATATTGACATCGTGCGTGGCCCGGGTTCCGCCCTTTACGGCCCCGGTGCAATATCGATGGTTATTAACATAATTACTTTTAACGCCAACACCTTCAAAGGCACGGAGGTCACAGGCCGGATGGGCGCTATCGATGAGTTCTATTCAGGCGAAGTGAAACACGGCCAGGCATTCGACGACAACGACGGCGGCCTTTTCGTATATGCCGGCGGCAGCAAACAAGACGGCGCAAGCAAATATGATGCTCCACTGATTTTCCCTTATAACTTCCCCGGTGGCCCTGACGCGGGTGACCCATTTACAAACGCCCCTATATGTCGTGACGGACAATCTGCCAGAAACGAACCGCCGGCAAAAATGCACATAGAGCTAACAAAAGGCGACTGGGATATCTGGGGACGTTACACCCGCGGCGGTCAGCAATTTCCATGGGCACCTCAAAGTATTGTTCCGGCACCAGTGGGGTTTGGCGTAACGCCTATTACTAATAACTATTACTATTATCAACAGATGACCGGTTTTATCGGGTATAAACAGGAACTTACAAAAGATATCGATATCGACTACTCAGCCAGCTATGTAACGACTGATTTTGCAGAATACAGACAAAATTCAATGTCCGATAACTATCGTGAAGATGAGTACAACGGCAAGATATTATTGCAATGGACGCCCAACGAACAGCACAAGATTGCCTTCGGCTCCGAGATATCCCACCGTGAACTTGGTTACCAGAATCCGCTCTACGATACGGCTCCGCTAAGCCAGGAACTGACTCCTACTATGCCGCGATGGTCAACAAATATGTATTCACTGCTGGGTGAATGGCAATGGAATATCAACAGCGAGTGGACAACATTCTTAGGGGGCAGAATGGATAAGCATACATATACCGACCCGATGTTATCGCCCCGTGCGGCGATTGTTTACTCGCCGACCGAAAAAGATACCCTTAAGCTGATGTGGTCTCGCTCGGTGCGTGCAAACAACGAAGAAGAAATGAAACTACAAGCTATGAATGGCGGCGGCAAAAGCACCCCGGAAAAAGTCGATACCCTCGAATTTCGTTATGAAAGGCAACAAAATAAAAACTTCGACTTCGACGCATCTTTGTTCCTACATTACAATTTCTACCTTGTCTCGTGGGACGCAACTACTGGACAAAGTGCCGCTGTCGGGACACAGAAAGACTGTGGCTTCGAGCTTGAGGCCTCCTACCACACCGAAACGACCCGTTTAATTCTATCGCACGGTTATACTAAACTGCTTGCATTTAATCTTGAACCGGGCGCAAGCACTTTTGAAACAGCCAAACCATACGGCTATGGCGACGACCTGGATAACTGGTCCAATAATATTACCAAACTAACGGTTCAACAAAAACTCGACGACAAATGGACTTTGAACGGATCGTTCCGTATGTACTGGGGATTCCCCGGTACGAAGGATTATAATAGACTTTATCCCGATATCTACTCCGGCGGCGGCCAATTCATCGAAGACGGATGGGAAAAGGCATATCGAGGCGACTACTTCCTGAATCTCGGTTTGGAATACAAGGCGAGCAAAAACCTGACCATAGGTATAACAGGTTACAACCTGCTGGGTATTTTTAACATAGACCTCAACAAACGCAATTACCTGGACAGCAACGGTGATTACCGTTGCGAGGCACCAGCCATAGGCGTTTCTGTGGAATACAAATTCTAACGACTGGGTACTATTTAGGTATATAACTTATGGCTCGAGAAAAAACGCATAACTTAAAGAGCAAGACCTCACGGTCTGCGGCAGGAACAGGAGCCAGGCGAATAGCCGGACTACTTGTCCCCTGCCTCGTATTACTGAGCGGCATAATGATATCCGATGTGTACCCGGCGGAATCGCAGTCGGCCCAGTATAAGGAATACGAGGTCAAAGCCGCCTTTATGTATAACTTCCTGAAGTTTGTTGACTGGCCCGAAGAAAAAACGGCAAAAACCGGCAACCAGATAACCATCGGTATCATCGGCCAGGACCCGTTTGGCGCCGCTGCCGATATCCTAAAAGACAAAAAAGTCGAGGAGCGCAATGTTGTTTTAAAACGCATTGACAGTTTACAGCAACTCAAAGATGCCGCAGGAAAAGACAAGGCGGAATTGACTGAAAAACTTAAAGCCCTGACCAAAAGCCATATCATATACAGAGACAATGACAACAAAATCGTTATAAAACCGGAGGATGAGTTTGACGGGCTCAAAAACATAACCGACGCGGCCGCACGAGCCGCAAAAATAGAAGAGCTTAAAAAACAGGGATATCTTCTTGCCGACCCGTCAAAGGCTGAAGATATCAAGGCAGTAATCGAAACAATTGCCAATGGACAAATGGACGCTCTCAAAAAGTGTCATTTGCTGTTTATATGCCAATCGGAAAGAAAAAACACCAGGGAAATAATTGACCTTTTAAAGAATAACGGCGTCCTGACAGTATCCGACACGCAGGGGTTTCTCGAGGATGGCGGTACCGTAAACTTCGTTATCGAAGACAACAAGGTTCGATTCGACATAAATCTGACTGCATCCGAAAAAGCAGGACTAAAAATCAGGTCTCAGCTTCTCCGTCTTGCTAAAAAAGTAATCAAAGATGGTTCTGAAGTAACGGGCCTCTCCGAAACAACACAGAAGGAGGCCAAATAACCATGCTGTTTATCCGGAATTTGGCCATTAAGCAAAAGTTGATTGCCATCGTTATGCTAACCTGCTTGTTGGCATTGATGGTGGTGGGCGGAGCATTTGTGTTCTGGGAATGGCAAGGTCTGCGGAGCAACCTCGTTGAAAAGCTTTTTACCGAAGCACAAATCACTGCAGACAACTGCAAAGCCGCGTTGACATTTGAAGACACAGGAGATGCAGATAAAACCTTAAAAGCCCTCAAGGCCGATTCTTCAATCGTCTTCGGCTGTGTTTACAAAAAAAACGGAAATGCGTTTGTCAGTTACGCCAGAACCGAAGCCAATAAAGAACATTTGGCAATCCAGGTTCAACCGCCGGGTTATAGTTTCTCAGACAATCTGTTAACCGTCTTTGAGCCAATAGTGCTCGACAATGAGACAATAGGCACTGTATGCCTGCGTTCAGATTTAAGCCCTATGTACGCGGCGTTAAGACGCAACGCACAAAACACTGTTGCCGTTCTGCTGCTGGCTGTCATAGCCGCATGGATTGTCTCGGCGCGACTGCAGCGTTTCATTTCAGGACCGATTCTCAGCTTGGCCAAACTGGCGCAAGGCGTATCAAAAAAGAAAGATTACTCCGCCAGGGCGATAAAAGACAGCAATGACGAGGTCGGTCTGCTTATCGATTCATTCAATGAAATGCTTGAGCAAATACAGGAACGCGACTCAGAACTGGTCAAAGCCAAAGTAGAACTGGAGTTGCGAGTCCAGGAACGCACTTCCGAACTGACCACCGCCAATAAACAGCTCACCTCTGAAATAACAGAGCGAGAAAAAGCGGAACATAAACAGGTGGAACTGGTCAAAGAACTTGAGGGCGTCAACCAGGAGTTGAAAGATTTCGCCTATATCGCCAGCCACGACCTTAAAGCGCCTCTTCGAGCGATAAAGACGCTTGCGGACTGGATATCCACCGACTACGCCGACAAGCTCGACCAGGACGGCCAGGAGCAATTGAAGCTGCTCAGGCAACGAGTTGACAGAATGCACAACCTCATCGACGGGATTCTGCAATATTCCAGGGTTGGCCGTGTCCGTGAAAAACTTTCCGAAGTTGAGCTTAATAAGCTTCTGCCGGAAATCATAGATATGCTCGCCCCGCCGGCGAATATAAAGATTACTGTCGAATCGGACCTGCCGACGGTCAAATGCGAGGAAACACGCATTACACAGGTCTTCCAGAACCTGCTCAGTAACGCCGTGAAATATATGGACAAGCCCGAAGGGCATATAAAAGTGCACTGCTCCGAAGACGGCGAATACTGGAGATTCGGCATCGCCGACAACGGCCCCGGTATCGAGAAGAAACACTGGGAACGCATCTTCAAGATATTCCAGACACTTGCGCCGCGTGATGAATTTGAAAGTACCGGTATCGGGCTTACGGTTGTTAAGAAAATAGTAGAGCTTTACGGCGGCAAAATCTGGCTCGAATCCGAGGTCGGTAAGGGAACAACGTTCCTGTTCACCTTCCCAAAAGCTGGCGCTCCTGAGCAGCCGCCGGAAGAAGATACTGTCGAAGTCGGCGCAGAGGAGCACTCCAACGGCAGCGAAGGCCAGAACAACGAGGGCTGAAAATGAAAAACTACAAACCAACATTATTAGTCGAAGATGACAGCGTAGATGCAATGAAGGCACATTATCTGATAATCATGCGAACTTCGGCACAAAATGGAGGAAAGGCAATATGTTGGATACCGTAGCCGTTCCAGAACAGTTTGAGCCGATTTTCCGGAAAGCTCAAGAGTATGTGAGCGCTTACTTCAGTCAAAAGAAAGAAGACGCCTCGACAGGTACGATAGAGATATTCGGCCAGAGGTATATTCTTATCAGAGCGGCCTCGATGTCGGTGGATTTCTTCGACACCATAAAAGGTATGTTCAAGGACTGGGGAGAGGAGAATGCATCAGAAATGGCGAGGACCCTTCTTTTTGACGTTGCACACGCCATCGGAAAGATGGACGCCAAGAACTTCCATCAACGAATGGGTCTGCGGGACCCCATAGAGAAGCTTTCCACAGGGCCAATTCATTTTGCTTATACAGGATGGGCTTTTGTTGACATATCACCTGAGTCAAAACCGACAACGGACGAGAACTACTATCTTATATATGATCACCCATTTTCGTTTGAAGCCGATGCGTGGGAAAAGAGCGGCAAAAAGAGCAGTTCCTGCGTCTGTACTATGAATGCCGGATATTCATCCGGATGGTGTGAGGAAAGCTTTGGAATTCCGCTGGTTGCCTCTGAGATAATGTGTAAAGCCAAGGGTGATAGTGCCTGCCGGTTCATTATGGCACATCCCTCCAAGATAACACAGCACCTTCAGGCATATTTGCACAGCCATCCGGAAATACCTGAAGATGCAACGCTCTACAAAACAGGAGGATTTTTTCAAGAGCTCAAGCAGGCACAAGAAAATCTGCGAAAGAGTGAGGAGCGATTTAGAACCGTCTTTGAGAATACCGTCGTCGGCCTGTATAGAACGACACCCGACGGACGAATACTGCTGGCAAACCCGGCGCTGGTGAGAATGATGGGGTACCAGTCCTTCGAAGAGCTGGCACAACTCAACCTCGAAAAAGAAAGTATCGACCCATCCACGCCCCGCTCGGTGTTTAAGGAACGCATCGAAAAAGAAGGCAGCGTCGTTGGGCTTGAGTCCGTCTGGATAAGAGGCGACGGCACCAAACTGTTCGTCTCCGAAAGCGCATCCGCCGTAAGAGACGGCAACGGCAATATTCTTTATTATGAGGGCACCGCCGAGGACATCACAGAGCACAAAAAAACCAAGAAGGCGCTCGATAAACTCAACCAGGACCTTCAGTCGGCAATTGACGAGCTCAGCCGGTCGAACAAGCAGCTTCATGATTTTGTGCATGTTGCCGCCCATGACCTGAAAACACCGGTTCGCGGAATCGGCACCCTCGCGGACTGGATTATCACCGACTATGGCGACAAACTCGACAACCAGGGCCGCGAACAGGTACGCCTGCTTAAAACCAGGGTCATCCGAATCGACAAGCTAATCGATGGAATGCTTCAATTCTCTAAAATCGTTCGCACAAAGCACAAAGAGCAGCAGGTCAATCTAAATGCCATACTCTCCGACATTAAAGGCACGATATCACCGTCCGACCACGTCGAAATAGCCGTGGACAGTATGCCCGCTATCACCTGCGAGCGCGAACATATTGAACTTATCTTCCAGAACCTTCTGACAAACGCGGTAACCTTTATGGATAAAACGAATGGTAATGTGAAGGTCGGCTGTGTCGAGCAGGGAGATTTCTGGAAGTTCTATGTCAGCGATAACGGGCCTGGCATTGAGCAGAAGTACTTCGAAAAAATCTTCAGGATATTCCAGACGCTGCCCAAAAAAGATGAGCCGGAAACCGCCGGAACAGGCCTGGCAATTGTAAAGAAAATAGTCGAACTCTATGGCGGAAAAATATGGGTGGAATCACAGCCCGGTTCCGGCAGCACATTCTATTTCACGTTCCCCAGAACTATTGAGGATATATCGTATGCAGCCACTAAAACCAGTACTGCTTGTTGAAGACGATAACGTTGACGCTATGACAGTCAAACGGGCAATGCGAGACCTGCATGTCGGGCATTCCGTTATGCGTTCTGTCAACGGCGAAGAGGCGATGAAATATCTGACTAACCCCGACAATGAAAAACCCTTTGTTATCCTGCTCGACCTCAATATGCCCAAAATGAACGGTATGGAGTTTTTGAAGGTAATTAAAGCCCACCCGGAACTCAAAACCATACCGATTATTGTGCTGACAACATCAAGGGAAAAACGGGACGTTCTCGAAAGTTTCGAACTCGGCGCCGCGGGATATATGGTTAAGCCGGTGGATTACTCAAAATTCGTGGAAACACTCGGCAGTATAATGATGTACTGGAGCACAAGTGAACTGCCTAAACCCGAACTTATAACTGCCGAAATAAATCGTAACCTTAACGCTCCCTTTTGAGCAAAAAAGCCGGACAACTTGAAATTACTGGATAAAAATGGAAACAGAACTAATCAAAAATACACAGACGATTGCAGCGGAAAACACTGCTCCCGACAGCTATCAGCATCAGGAACAGCAAACAAGAGAGCAGTTGTTAAGCTGCATAAGGTCTCTGCGAGCCCGCATTGGCGGCCTGGAACGGCTCGAAAGCGAGCACGAACGCGTAGAGGAGGCGCTTATCAAGGCGCTGCGGGAATGGGAGGAGACATTCAACGCGACACGAGACCCGATTATGCTCGTGGATAAAGAATTCCAAATCGTGCAGGCCAACCATTCCGCATCGCGATTTTTCGGCAAACCGCTCGGGACGCTCCTCGGACAAACCACCCACGGATTGCTTTATGAAACAGAACTGCCGCCGGACAATTGTCCTTTAAAAATTGCCAAACAAACCAACAAACACGAGGAAACAGAATTATACCTGTCTCAGAAAGACGTCTGGATTGTCGCTTCTGCGGACCCCGTAATGGACGATGACGGAGATACCGCGTATTTTGTCTATATACTCAGGGATATTACCTACCGCAAAAAATCCGAGGAAACCCTTGCGAAACTAAATCATGACCTCAGCAAAACCGTCAGGGATTTAGAGACCTCAAACCAGGAGCACCGCAGTTTCGCCCACATTATTGCTCACGACCTCAAATCACCCCTGCGAGGCATCGGCACAGTCGCCGACCGCCTGATTAGAAGCTACTCTGACAAACTTGACAAGGAAGGCACCGACCAACTCCGGCTGCTTATTATCAGGGCCAGGCGAATGAGCGATTTCATCGACGGCATTTTACGATATGCCGAAATCGGATACGTTTGCGAAGAACGGCATAACGTGGACGTAACCGCCCTGCTCACGGAAATAATCGGAGAAATCGTAATCCCGGATAATATCGAAGTCGTTATTGAACCAAACATGCCTATTGTGCTCGCCGAACGGCTGCGGCTCAAACAGGTATTACAGAACCTTATGAGCAACGCCGTTAAATATATTGACAAGCCAAAAGGACTGATAAAAATCGACTGCACCGAAGAAAACAACTTCTGGAAATTCAGCGTCGCGGACAACGGGTGCGGAATCAATGAAAAATACTTTGAGAAAATATTCGAGATATTTCAAACGCTGGTGCCACGCGATAAAACGGAAAGCACCGGTATTGGGCTGACCATAGTAAAAAAAGTAGTGGAACTATATGGCGGCAAAGTATGGGTGACATCCAAAATAGGCGAAGGTAGTGTGTTTTTCTTTACTCTGCCCAAAACCATTAATCAGGGAGACGAAAAATGCCATTGTTAAAACCAATACTGCTTGTTGAAGACGACATGGTGGACGCAGCCACCTCAAAACAAGCCCTGCATGACATCAGGGTCAAAAATCCCGTCATTCACAAAATGGACGGTGAAGAAGCCCTCGAATATCTCAGGGACCCGAACAACGACAGGCCGGCGTTCATACTGCTGGACCTCAATATGCCCAGGCTGAACGGAATCGAGCTGCTCCAGATTATGAAGGCCGACGACGAGCTTCAGCATATACCCGTTGTTGCGCTGACGGTTTCGAAATATGAGCAGGACAAGCTCGACACATTCAACCTTGGCATAGCCGGATATGTAATAAAAGCGGTTGATTACGACGCTTTTCTGCGGTCCATGGACATTATTATTCAATACTGGGCCTGGAACGGGCTTGTAGAAAAAGAAAGGGAGACAGATAATGCGAGATTATAAACCTATCTTACTGCTTGAAGATGACACCGTTGACGCAATGACCGTCAAAAGGGCATTGAAGGAAATCAAAGTCACAAATCCGCTGGTGCGGGTTTCCAACGGCGAAGAAGGCCTTGTTTACCTTAGAGACGAAACCAAACCCAAACCCTGCGTCATCCTGCTCGACCTCAATATGCCCAAGATGAACGGCATAGAATTCCTCAAAATCGCCAAAGCCGATGACAAGCTCAGGAAAATCCCCACGATAGTCCTGACCACCTCGAAAGACGACCAAGACAGATTCATAACCTTCCAGCTCAGCATCGCCGGCTTTATCGTCAAACCGGTGGACTATATCAAATTCGTGGAGGCAATGAAAATCGTTAACCTGTACTGGACTCTTAGTGAACTGCCAAATACCGAACAGGAGAACGTCAATGCGAAGCTCACGACCGATACTGCTTGTCGATGATGATAATGCCGAGATGGTGACGGTCAAGCGGGCATTGAAAGAACTCAATGTTCCTAACGAGCTTGTGCATCATCTCGACGGCGAAAATGCCCTGAATTATCTCAGGAACAATGCCCAAAAGGGCCCCTGTGTCATTTTGCTTGACCTGAATATGCCCAAAATGAAAGGTACTGATTTTCTTGCCGCCATCAAAGCAGACGCGGAATTGAAGCAAATACCAGTGATTATCCTTACTGTTTCCAACAACGAAGACGACCAAACGAAATGCTTTGATTTATGCGCAGCCGGCTACATTGTAAAACCAGCCACCTACGAAGAGTTCATCAAAGCGATGGATGCGCTCGACGCATACTGGACCCTGAGCGAACTGTCCTTCCCTGACCCATAAACCTATGGAAGAGAACAGATACAGAATACTCCTGGTTGAAGACGACCGGCTTGACCAGATGGCGTTCAAACGAATGGTCAAGGAGGAAAACCTCCCTTACGATTACACAATCGCCGGCTCGGTTGCACAAGCAGGCCAAATCCTCGGCGGGGAGAAATTCGACCTGATTTTCGTGGACTATCTCCTCGGCGACGGGACCGCTTTCGACCTGCTCGATTCTATCGTCGATACCCCCACGGTTTTTGCCACCGGAACGGGCAGCGAGGAACTCGCGGTTAAAGCGATGAAGGCGGGAGCTTCCGACTATCTCATAAAAGACCAGGCCAGGAATTATCTGAAGGTCCTTCCTGAAATCGTTAAAAACGCCATAAGGCATAAAAAAGACAAGGACGAGCTTAAACAATACCATGAGAAGCTTGTCGATTTGGTAAAAGAACGCACCGAACAGCTCGCGGAGGAAAAAGAGCTGCTGGCGGTAACCCTTTCGAGTATGGGCGACGCCGTAATCGCGGTTGACGCCGAGAACAAAATAACGCTTCTTAACAAAGCCGCCGAACAGCTTACCGGCTGGCGATTTGAAGAAGTGCATCATAAGCCGGTCGATGAGATAATCAGGATTATCAACGAACAAACCAAAAAGCCCGTTGACAGCCCCATAGACCGGGTCATTGAATCACGAGAAATTGAAAGCGGCACAGGCAATGATGCCATCATCGCCAGAACCGGGCGGGAATGTCCCATAGCCGCGACGGCTGCACCCATCCGAAGAAACGACGGAACGATGACCGGCATCGTAATGGTGCTACGCGACGTCTCGCAGCAGCGCGAAATCGACCGTATGAAGTCGGACTTTATCTCATCGGTTTCCCATGAGCTGCGTACCCCGCTCACCTCGATAAAGGCCTACGCCGAAACAATGCACGATGACCCCGATATAGCACAACCAACAAGGCAGGAGTTCCTCCAAATCATCAACGAGGAATCCGACCGGCTCACCAACCTCATCAATGGAATCCTCGACATTTCCAAGATAGAGGCCGGCACAATCGAAATCATCCGCAAACCCATCAATATGGTCTCGCTCGCAAAACACGCCGCTGAATCGCTCGAACACGTCGCAGGCAAAAAGAAAATCCGGCTGCAAGCCGATATTGCGGAGTACCTGCCCGAGCTGCTCGGCGACGAAAACAAAATCTACTCGATGATTACCAACCTGATTAATAACGCCATAAAATTTACCCCCGAAAACGGCACCGTCTCGGTATCGGCCCAGTTCGTTAATAATGAATTGGTCATAAAGGTCTCCGATACCGGTATGGGAATACCAAAGGATGACCTGAATAAAATTTTCGGCAGATTCTACCGCGTCCACCGCCCCGGCAAACAAATCCAGGGCACAGGCCTCGGCCTTGCTATCGTCAAGGAAATCGTCATCAGGCACGACGGCAGAATCGACGTCGAAAGCGAGCCCGAAAAAGGCAGCACCTTTACCGTCTATCTCCCCATCGCAGCACAACCCGCCCACGCCGCTACCAAATAACTCGCCGCATGGCGGGTTGGACGTTCAATGTTGAATGTTGGATGTTCAATGTTTGTGGTTTACCTGCCATTTTTATCTCGGCAATTCCTCTCCGCCTGCCTGCCCCGGCATGTCTTAGGCCGGGGTCCCCGAGAAGTTCCTACTTTGGCCCCGTAACAGGGGATCCAGTATAAAATCATAAATTGGTTATTCCTCATCCCCCACAGCCCGCCCACGCCGAAACAAGATAACTCCACTCCGCATCCCAAAATTTTACCCGCCGAAGTGCCTGCCCTACATAGCGCAAAGTGCGACGGAGGGTTAACGAAGGCGGGCCGCAATCCTCAATCGGAAATCATCAATTGCTTAATCACCCTGCCGAAAAAATAATCGTTACAGATTTCTCTATCGACACCTCTACTGCCGAACGCCCCGGTTCAGCGGCGAAACGCTGTCCGCTGTAGATGCATGTTACGTCCTCTGTTTACCCCGATTCACCATCACCGTCCTATCAATCTAACGGTGGAAATTCCCAAGTACATGATTGAACGTACTTAACGCAATTTCCGTTTGAGTCCCACGCAATACACTCCTTTGTACATACCATTTGTCCTGGCAGTCGAAGTTCGCCGCCTTTATCTGCGATGCGAACAACAGTACCCTCCCTGAACGTCGCAAGTTCCTCACCATTGTTGTCAAGGATCGCCCGTCCGTCCTCGGAAAGTCGGAGGCCAGAGGTAAAACTTCCTTGTTTTGCCCCAACTTTCTCCTTGAGGCAGTCACAATTGCATGTCACTGAATACTGACGTTCACACTTAACACATGTGCCTGACAGCGTCGATGGGCCAGCGAACCCCCCTGAGACATGACCGCAGTTACCTACATAGGCACCACAGTTAGGACAATACATACTCTTTGACATAAATTCATCCGCCTTTCTTTGCCTAACTACTATTTATATGGTTTCCAGATAAACCCGCATTCGGGTTTTGCTTTGTCTGAAAATCTCATTTTTCGCCTAATTGCCTTAAAATAAACGGCTTATGCTACTATGAGAAGTAGCGACTTCTTGCTCATAATCCATCGGAACACTACGGATCAGGCACGAGTTTATCCGTCGCCTTCATCCACCAGGATACGCTTCTCGTCAATCCACTTCAAAAAGACGGGCCTTTTTTTAGCGTCCGAGGAAATCAAAAACGCCTTCTTTCTTGTTCGCGTGAGAGCGACAATAAACTTGCAAATGTCCTGATCAGATACTTGGCTCTTGTCCTTTATGAAATACTGATCATCAAAATACGTAATGAACACATAATCCGCAGCCAGTCCTTTCGAACGCTCAATGGTCGTTGCGGTGATTGGAATATTTCTTATTTCTGGAATAGATAAATATGGCCTATTAGAATTTGGTTTACAAAACTTGATTTCATCTTTCAGATAGTCCGTTGCTATCCCATAGGCATCAATGCCAACTTTCTTCAAAAGTTCAGCAAGGTCGGTTTTATCTTTGTCTTCAGTTTCGTTTTCATCTTTGGTTTCGTCTTCATCTTCCATTTGCTTTCTGTCTCTCACTACTCGGAGAGTCTTGAGCATTTTTTTTACCTCTCTTTTCTCGTCTGCTTTAATGAGATCCGAAAACCTTTTTGCGTCATCTTTGTCAGTCTCTTTTAGAAGAGTTTTAAAGTCTGTATCTTTTAGAAGGTTCTTTGCGATTATACGCCAACCTAGATTGCACTCCTTGTTTTCTAGCAGAAGCTTTAAACCATCCAATAGAGTCGGTTCTTCCATGCCCTTTTTCCCCATGAACTGGACGTTTTCAAAACCTTTATTCTTCAGGGCAGCGACTACAATTTTACATTGTATATTTGTTGGACAAATGATTAATACTGTGAATTTGCCTCTCACTTCTTTGGCGATCTTTCCTATGTGATCCTGAATAAACCAAGGAATTTGCGATGGGTATAACTGTCTATAGATAAGCTGGGGATTTTCATCGCTAACCCTGTCTTTATCTTTATCATCAAAGTACTGAAAAGGTTTGTTAGTTCTGCTGCTTAGATAACCATCCTTTTTTGCGCCAGCAACAATGTCATTGGTCGCCTCAACAATTACCCGCGTACATCTCGAACAATAGGGTAAACGAAACGAAATATAACCAAAGTTGACTTCGTTATGTCTTTGACGAATATGTTTGGGGCTCGCACTTTTGAGCGACTCATACAATGCTTGGTCGTCATCTCCCGCAAGAAGAATAGGACTCTTCTCGGCAAGGAGGTCAATGAGCGACACTTCTAATGTGTTGAAGTCCTGAAATTCATCCACCACAATCTGTTCGTAAGTCGGTATCTTACTTCTGTCTTTCTCAAAATGCTTAACCACTGCGAATACAATATCCGGAAATCCGTAGTGCCCATAGTAATCCTTGCGTTTCTTATAAAACTCTATTTGGTTGCCCGCATCGGCTCTGTTGTGGAATATATGGTCAAAATCAACTTCCTTATTCAATAGTATTTTAGCATCCTCCTTAATAACTCCGGTAAGTTTGGGAAAGATTTTAATGTCTTTTTCCGTGGCTTTTTTCAGTACGCTGCGAGCAAAACCATGCAAAGTTTTCACGTCAGAAATCCCACAGAGTTCAAGAGATAGATCCTCAACGAGGGCGTTTACAAAGGTAAGCGTTAAGGTGTTCTTTTTCCCTTCCAGAATCTTCTGGAATAAGTGTGTCTTGCCCGTTCCGGGGCCAGCAACGACTATCTTCTTTTTTGAGGGCGAGTTTAGAACTGCCTTTTCGCATTCTTGTCTTTCGCGAATGGCGGTCGCATATTTGTCTTCTTCAACGGTCTTGTCTAAAACAGATCCTTTGGCTTTGATGTTCATGTATTCTTTCTCTTGCGCCCAGCAATGATTATACAGTCTGCATAAAATAGCTCACAGAACAGCCATCACTGCATTTACGGTTGTTTTTGAGTCAAAGGTGCGTAACTCCTGCTTCTGTTAGTATTATCCTCACGATTGTCGAAAAAGACAAGGAGAATTGCTGATAGCGTTCAGCGGACAGCGTATAGCGTTCACCCCGTGAGATAGGCAAAACCACCATCTCACGGGGTAAATCTGTGTCTATCTGTGCAATCTGTGGCTAAAAATATGAGGCCTCTGTGGCTAAAAATCCCGCGAAAAGCGGCCTTGACTTTTGGCCCCCCAGGCGATAACCTTATCGCCATAATATTGGGCAGCCCCATAGCGCAAGGGATTGCATAAGCAAACCACTATAAGTAACAAAGGATGGTTTGAACCTATGAAGAAAGACAATGAGCCGCAGGAGCGGTTCGAGAATATACCAATACTCGATGAGCTGAAGAACTCATACCTCAATTACGCGATGAGCGTCATCGTATCGCGTGCATTACCGGACGTCCGCGACGGCTTAAAACCCTCCCAAAGACGAATTCTGGTCGCGATGAACGACCTCAACCTCGGCCCGCGAAGCAAACACCGCAAATGCGCTAAAATCGTCGGCGACACGGGCGGAAATTATCACCCGCACGGCGACCAGGCGACTTACGGCACCCTCGTCCGCCTGGGCCAGGACTGGAATATGCGTTACACGCTGGTTGACCCTCAGGGTAACTTCGGCTCAATCGACGCAGACCCCCCCGCCGCTATGCGTTATACCGAGGCAAGAATGACCTCGGCGGCGACGGATATGCTTGAAGACCTCGAATACGAAACCGTCGATTTTGTGCCCAACTACGATGAGACAAGAACGGAGCCGACGGTATTGCCTTCGAAACTTCCGAACCTGTTAGTCAACGGCTCAACCGGTATCGCCGTCGGTATGGCAACCAACATCCCGCCTCACAATATCGCTGAGATTTGCGACGCCCTGCTGCTTGTCGTCGATGACCCCAAATGCGGCTTCAAAGATATAATGGCAAAGCTTCCCGGCCCCGATTTCCCGACAGGCGGAATCATCTGCGGCAGGCAGGGAATTGTCGAGGCCTACACAAAAGGCAAAGGACATCTCGTCGTAAGAGCTAAGGCCGATGTCGAACAGTCAAAAAAGGGAAGAGAATGTATCATCATAACTGAAATCCCCTATATGGTGGTCAAGACGAGCATCGTTTCGAAAATCGCCGACTGCGTCCGCGACGGGCAAATCGCCGAGATTTCCGACATCAGGGACGAGTCGGACCGCCACGGTATGAGAATCGTGGTCGAAATCAAAAAAGATTGCGACGCACAGGTCGCCCTGAACAAACTTTTTGAGTTCACCCAGTTGCAGACCACCTTCGCCATCGCCAACGTCGCGCTGGTCAACAACCGGCCCGAAACGCTCAACATCCGCCAGATGCTCGACCTGTTTATCGACCATCGCAAAATCGTCATACGCAGGCGCAGTATGTTCCTGCTCAAGCGATGCCAAAACAGGGCGCACATCCTCGAAGGCCTCATCCTCGCGGTCAGCGACATAGATGAAATAATCGAACTTATCAAAAAATCACCCGACGCCCCGACAGCCAAGCTGAACTTGATGAAAAAGCCGTTGAAACTCGCGGAAACGGAAACCCTGCGAAAACTCCTGTCTAAGGAATTCTTAAAAGAAAAGACAAAGGAAAAGCAGTTCCTCACAGGCCCGCAGGCGGACGCCATCCTGACAATGCAATTACAACGCCTGACGGGTCTCGAAATTGAAAAGCTCGCAAAGGAATACACCGGCCTCGTTGAGCAAATTGAAGGTTACGAGGCGATTTTAGCCAAGGATTCAGTGTTGATGGACATCATCCGTGAAGACATCCACGAGATGAAAACCAAATATGGCGACGCCAGGCGCACAAAGATAACCGCAAAACAGGCCGAGACCTTCGACCTTGAAGACCTCATCGCCGACGAAGAGGTCATCGTTACCGTAAGCCACTCCGGCTACGTCAAGCGAATGCCTGTCGACACCTACCGCAAGCAGGGTCGAGGAGGCACCGGCGTAATCGGCTCAGATACCAAGGAAGGCGACTTCATCGAGCATATGTTCACCGCCTCCACGCACGACTACCTGCTGATTTTCACCAACCGCGGCAAGTGCTACTGGTTAAAAGTTTACGACATCCCCAGCTTGACGCGACAGAGCAGAGGCAGGTCTATCGCCAACCTGCTCAACCTCGGCGACCAGACAATCGCCTCAGTTATCAATGTCGCCCGGCTTGTCGAAAACGAAGAACTGCCCGAAGACAAACAGCCACAGCTCGTTATGGCGACCCAGAACGGCCTTATCAAGAAGACAAAACTCTCCGCATACAGCCACCCGCGCTCCGTAGGCGTTACAGCAATCAAGCTCGACCCCAACGACACCCTTATCGAGGTCGCCCAAACCACCGGCAAAGACCACATAATCCTCGGAACACGCGACGGTATGGCTATAAGATTCGATGAGCAACAGGCACGCTCAATGGGCAGGGTATCGAGGGGCGTCCACGGAATCAGGTTACGTTCTGGCGACGCGGTCGTCGATATGGTCATCGCAGAAGAAAAAGCGTCGCTGTTGACCGTCTGCGAAAAGGGTTATGGCAAACGCACTTCGCTCGACAACTACCGGTCCCAGAATCGCGGCGGCGTAGGACTGATTAACATCAAGACCACAGACCGCAACGGCAAGGTCGTCGCCCTCAAGGCGGTCCAGTTCGAAGACGAATTGATGCTGATTACCGCAAACGGAATCATCATCCGAACGGGCCTCGACCAGATTCGCCCGATAGGCAGAAACACACAGGGTGTCCGGCTGATTAAGCTCAAAGAAGGTGACAAGCTCGTCGCCGCAGCAAAAATAGGCCCCGAAGTGGCGAAGGAACAATCCGACGACGCGACAATACAGAAAGCCGAACTGCCGCCGCAGGAAGAAACCGAACCAGGTCCGGAAGAGGAAGAAATCGAAGCCGAAGATGAGCCGGAAAAAGACGACAAGGGTAAAAAGCCGGACAAGAAACCCCGCAAGTAAAATCGGCTTATAAAACACAGGCGGGTATAGCTATGGCAAAAGCCAGCGACAAGACGAAAACTAAGCAATCGCTTGTTTATGTAATCGCGGGCGAAGACCCCTCGTTGGTAAACGCAAGATACACCGAAATTATCGACGGACTTGTCCCACCCGAAGAAAGGGATACCGGCCTATTGGTTGTCGATGCCAACAAAGCAGTCATAGGTGAAATCCTCGAAGAGTTGAGAACCCTGCCATTCTTCACAAAAAGACGAATTGTCGCCCTGCGAAACGCCGACAAATTTATCTCCGCCCACGGCCAGCAGGATGAGCAAGATGAGCAGGACAACCAAGACGCCCCTGCCGGCTCCAGCAACCGCGAAATCCTCGAAAGATACTTTGATAGCCCCTCACCTACCGGCATTCTTGTAATGACGGTTTCCTCCTGGCCGAAAACCACACGCTTAGCAAAAAAACTCCCCGATATCGGAACTCTGGTAGAGATAAAACCACCTAAAAGCGAAGAATTCCCCAGTCGGATTATTAACTACGCTCGTGATGCGCACAATAAAACCATTGATTATAGGACAGCGGGTTTGCTCATCGAGCTTGCAGGCGAAAATCTCACCCGACTATATACCGAAATCGATAAACTCGCCACATACGCCGCAACCGAAAAAGCAATAACAACCGCCCACGTTGAATCGCTTATTGGCCGCAATCGAGAATTTGACGCCTTTGAGGTCATCGAATCCTGCCTCCAGCGAAAAACTGGCCCCGCAATCGAACGGCTGCGCAAAATGTTCGCCGAGGACAAAGATGCCGAATATAGAACTATCGGCGCATTCGCGTTTCACATTCGCAGAATGTTTATCGCGAAAAAACTGCTGATGGAAGGTAATTCTCAATATGACGTCGCAGGCAAAGCCCGCATTTTTTACAATAAACAGGCACACTTTGCGCTGCTTAAACGATTATCCCTCAAACAAATCGGCGACCAGCTCCAGCAGTTAGCTGCAACCGATTACGCCATTAAACGCGGCCAGGCCCAGCCCAGAATCGCAATAGAACAATTCGTCCTGCAATTGTCCTCATTATAATTTAGCCACAAAAAAGCACAAAATTATTCTCTTTTGGCATTATCATAAATACAGAATGCTATGGCACGTTTTAATTGCAATCGCTCATCGGGAATATTTTTTGCCTTGTTATAATAAGAAGATTGCTCTTCTGGTGACAGCTCATTAACCAGAAAACCTTTTTCCACATACGGTTTCTTAATATTGTTCATATATTCCCATACACTATTATTGAGTGCAAAATTCAGGATTTCACAAGCAACATATTCCCATGCTTTTTTATCTAACAACCCTTGTGTTTGAAAATAATTCAGTGCATCGAATAGGGTTAAAGTTTTGTTCAATAGTTTCCCATCCTTGCTTGAATCAATTTGTTCACCGTCTTTAATTCTTTCGTAAAATTCATACCAACCTTTTCCTATAAAAGCACCATATAGTTTTTCTATTAATTCCCATCTTTTTATTGAATTATTGCGTCGATAAGTTTTTAATGCATAACTTGCCACAACAAGTGCCCCCAAAAACCCCAATCACCGTGGCCCAAGGAGCCAATCTGGCACCAAGGGAGAAAGTGTTTTTGCGGGATTCAAGAAAACAGTACAAGGAAAGGTTAATCATTTCCCAACTCCTTTTTTGGCATTTGACACTGCCGCTTTATTATGACCCCCGTAAAGCAACCCGGCGTGAAACGCCGGGCTAAATACAAAAACAAAAATCCGTGTAATCTGTGCAATCTGTGGTTACGAGAAATTAAAGCTCGCAAATTCACCATGATATTTCCTTGCGGCCGCGTCGTATGCCTTTGCCGCCTCAACCTCAGAATCAAATGCCCCTAACCACGTTTTCTTGCCCTTCTTCCTAATTGCGGCGGCCCATTTGCCCGCTCGCTTTTGAAAAGCAACACCGATATACCGTGATGAGGTCTTTAACCTCGTCTTCGGTCTGTTACACGCATTCTGAGATTGCGTCGCCGGTCGCAAGCTATCTCTGCGATTATCCAGTCCGTCTCTGTTTCTATGGTCAACAATAAGCCCCGCCGGCTGACCCATTATCTCCCGGTGCATAGACACAATCGCTGTTTTTTTTGGGGCGATCAATTTGCTTCAAGCAGCATATAAATTGGTTCCGTTTCCATCCCAGAAATCTCATAAATAATTTGACATAAGCCGTAGCAATTGATATAATAAGGGTTTAATGAAGGAGAGTGCTGCGCCAATAATTATAGGCTTTGTGAAAACAACGGATTACATAACAAAAGAGAAAGGAGCCAATAAAATGCCATCTTTACAAATCAGGATTGTACGCGCATTTCTGCTCTCGACAACTGTTTTTTTTATTACGGGCTGTTTTTCATCGAATCCACAAGATATACAGGCCTTTTTGAAACCCTACCAGACCGATGTCACCACAGAAAAGTATATTCTTCAACCTCCGGATGAGGTTGAAGTGCACTGCGCCAGAATCCCCGAGTTAAATTTACAGCGTATGCAGATTCGGCCCGACGGCAAACTCAGCTTTGAGATACTTGGCGAGTTCCAGGCAGCAGGGAAAACGCCGGAGGAAGTTGCCGACATTATCAAGCAGAAAGCTTCAACGCTTTATGCACTCGTCGGCGACCAACCCATCGAGGTTCGCGTCGTTGCCTTCAAAAGCAAGGTGTTTTATGTTCTCGGCCAGGTCGATCAGCCCGGGTCTAAAGTTTACACTGGGCGAGACAGCGTGATGTCGGCTATTTCCGATGCACGGCCCAACCCGATGGCGTGGCTGGGAAGAATCCAGGTAATAAGACCCTCAGGGGATGAAAAGGTGAAGGCAAAGATATTTGAAGTGGACTTTGACAGGATGGCAGCGCACGGCGAGCTTGGCAAGAACGTTCTGCTGCAGGAAGGTGATATAATATATGTACCACCAACCATAATGGCTTCTGTAGGAAAAACGGTACAAGAAATCTTGGCCCCAATCACCAGCACTGCCACTACTATTACTGTCGTACAAAGAGCAGTGGTTGGTCCATCTACAACACAAAGTGGACCTTAATCTCTTATGTTGGCAGACTTGAAATATGATAATTTGATAAATTAGTCTAAGATTGCAAGAGAAACATACTTATGTATGTACGCCGTACGCTGAAAATGGTTCACCTTGCGGGCACCATATGGTTTGTGGTGTGCCTGGGTTATCTCTCGATGCTGATAATGCGCCAGGCAGGGTTTAACTGGTGGCTCATATTTTCTCTATCCGGGCAATCGGCATTATTGATATTTCTGTTAATCAGCTTTTATCTGTTCGCTATATTCGGCGCAACCACCACAGGCAAAAAAACGACTGTTGAGCACCCTCTTACCAGCTCAGGCCCCTACCTAGCTTTTTACGTCTCGGTGCCTTTACTGGGTGTTTTGACTGGCGCCGTCGCAATGGCCGGCGAGACGAGAATCACACAGTTCCTTTCGGGTATTGCTCTTGGAACGTTGGCAGTGACGTTCCTGACGTGGGTTATCATAGACCCTCTGGCCTCAATGTTGGAGACGCTTGCACCCACGAGTCGAGAGCACCGGCTCCAGCGCCTGGCCGAAGGCAAACGCAAGCTGGAGGAACGAAGGCGCAATCGTGAGGAATTACTTAGCCGGCTGTTTGCACAACAGGAGCAGGACCGGCGTCGCTGGCAGGTGCTTCTGACGCCTGATGCCGAAAAGCTCACAGCGCTTCTGACTGCGAACAGGGCAAATTTTGCACAAGCCGAACGTCAGGCAGTGGGTATAGGCGTTCGCGCATGGCAAATTGGAGGACTCGAATGTATGCGCCGGCTTCACGGCATGGCGCTGGAATTGTATAAGGAGAAATATCAGAACCTGACTATTACTGACCACATCTCAAACTGGTGGGATGGTATTGGGAGCTGGCGAAACCCCACTGTTGGTTTCTGACCCCCGGCCTAAAAGAAGGAGTGAGGACACGTATAAGCATAAAGTTTTAATAACAGCAATGGTTGTCTGCCTTGCCGTTTCGGTCTCGGACGCCACCATTATTTATGTCGACGCCAACAGCAGAGGGGAATATCCACGATTCAGGACGCCGTAAACGACGCAAACCACGGCGACGTAATAATCCTCCAGCCGGGAATTGACACCGGCACTGGCAACTACAACCTCGACCCAAAGGACGGCAGAACCTTGGCCTAACGGCAAACGAATCAATATGGGCGCCTACGGCGGGACGTCTCAGGCGAGCAAAAACGGTAATATCGCCTAAACCTGCGCAAAAAAAACGGGGCTGGGTCATAATTCCCAGCCCCTTTACTTTACATCACAACTCCAAAAGTTCACAAAGTCCTGCGTCTTTTAAGCCAGCCGACAAGACCTACACCGATGCTGCCCAGCAGAATAGCGCCAGGCACCGGAACGACAGCGGTGCTGCCGCCGCTGAAGCCGTAGCTGCCGAAGTCGGAGCGACCGCTGCCGAAGTCCTGGGCGGTGTTATCGTTGGAGATTTCATCGGTATCCAACGACACTGCCCCGGTTAGCGCGATGGCTCTACCGCACAGAATGTCTGCGCCGGTTTTGATGGAGATGTCATGTTCCGCGAGAATATTTCCTGCGAACGTACTGTATGTACCGAGAGTCGCGGAGCTGCCGACCACCCAATACACGCCGCTAAGTGGACCCCCACCGATCACGTTAACAACCGAGTTGTTTGCTGCAGTATCGAGCGTGCTGCCTATCTGAAAAACGAACATCCCACCGGGGTTGCTTGAGAAGTCAAGAGTGAGCGTTCCTGTAATCGCAGCCGACGAGGTAAATTTATAGATGCCCGGGGTCAGCGCCCCCAGGTCACCAGCATGGTAGTCACCCAGATCCGTACCACTCAAGTCGGTGCCGCCCGGCAGGCCTCCCAGGTACTTGTACGCACCGCCGGCATCAAACTGAGCCTGCTGCGCAACCCCATCAGTTGCGTGGGTCGTGCCTGGAAGTAAGACGCTCCCCGGAGGAAAGCCAGTGATCGAAGTACCCGAGTAAAGCCCCAAATCTCCGTAGATGGTGGTCGGGCCGGTGTTTGTCACCGTCGTGGCACCCAGTACCGCGAAGTTCTGAGCCGAACCCAGTTGAGTTGGTGAAGCTAATACTGTGGATGAGCCGTAAAGAAGCACGGCCATCGCAAAACCTGCTACTAAACAAATTATTGTTAATCTTTTCATATTTTTCTTCTTCTGGCTCGCAGGGAACAGAAAGGACGCTTGTTACGTCCTTCCTGCTATCCTTCAAGCTTAAAAATTCATCAAAGTAATTCCTTACAGTGTTCTTCTCCTTCGCAACCAGCCGACAAGGCCTACGCCAATGCTGCCCAGCAAAATTGCTCCCGGAGCAGGGATGGTGGTGCAGATGGTATCGACGTGAACCCAGTCCAGTGATCCACCATCTATAGTGATTGTTACTGTTTCTAAGTCCGGATTTGGCTTGAACATAAAGCCGAAACTAGTTCCTATTCCATTAGGTGCAGATCCGGGGAGGGGCCTGGATGTAACGTCGACTGTGGGAGCGGTTCCTGCCGCTGTAGCATCTTCTACGCTGCCACCTGTTAGCCCTAAGTCAACCCAGAGATACTTAACGGGGTTGCCGGCATAGTTATTGATTGACAACTTTACAATAATCAGGTTGCCTGTGTCTACGAGAGCGCTGCTTCCATCCCAGGTACCAGGAAATGTCTGTGCGATAACCATCTTGCCCGGGTCCTTGAGATTGTATTCTTGCTCAGGGTAGAACTGGATAGAATTATTTGGATTCTGGGAAGCTGGCGTGAAATCCCAGACTTGATATGTAGTGCCGGGGTCGCCCTGCTTCCAGTATCCGAGACTTTGGTCACCGATGTTGATAGTTGGGGCCGCCAGCGCGGGTGTTGCCATTAGCGCCAGCAAAGCCATTATTAAAATTAACTTTTTCATAATCATCTTTCTTCTCAAAAAAATCATCAAGGTAATTCCTTACAGTGTTCTTCTCCTTCGCAACCAGCCGACAAAACCTACACCAATGCTGCCCAGCAGAATTGCACCGGGTGCAGGAACTGGATTAGTATTAATGGTACCACTAACGGAACCGTCTGTCGTACCATCTACCAAAATAGTCCCACCGGTTGTATCGGAAAGGGTGATGGCCAGATTGAGTGATTTTCCGCCGGCATTCAGCATATTCTGTATCGCCGTCAGGGCAGGCGAGGGTGGAATAGTTTGGGTGACACTGACCAATGTAATATCCTTAAGTGTGGCAGTGTAAAGTAGTACACCTTGCCCACCGTCAACAAGGTTACCGGTACCAAGAGTACCCGTCAAGAAATCGGTTGTTCCATCAGTAATCGTGATTGTAGTGGAGCTTGACGGCGACACAGTAGCGCCAGAGACAGTTAATTTCGGGATAAGAATATAAGCGCCCGAACTTCCCGCCAAGGGATCACTACTGCTGCCAAGACCCAGTGTGATATCGATTACTGGATTAAATGTAAATGTATGTGTCAACACAGAATAATCAAAGCTGCCTGTGGATTGCGCAAAGTTGATAGTCGGCACAGCCAGCGCGGGTGTTGCCATTAGCGCCAGCAAAGCTGTTATTAACATTAACTTTTTCATTTTTATAATCCTTTCTATTTTTCCCGGCAAAAATGCCGGATTCCTTATTAAAACGATTCAAACCTTAAGAAGTGTTTCGCGATGACACTCCTGCGGGTTTTCCAAAAAGTTTCTCTGCGGATATAGGAGGGCCACGCGGTAATTGGCAGAAAGAAATGAATGCTGGTTTGAAACAGACGAACTGCCTGATTCCGGAAACCAAACAGTTAGATAGCTGGCTTAAGGCAAGCTGCAATTCGAGAATCGCGTGATGCAATGCTCGCGTATCTTTACCGGCCACGCCGGAAAAATGCCTGATAAGTACCGTGCGATTATTTGTGAAGGCGCTGATGTCTCGAGGTATGCCGGCAAGGTGGTGCAAAAGACCTGCATATCGGGTCTCTTCACTGTAACTATCCGGATAATACCCGCCTCCGAGAGGATACGGGGCAGCAAGTGCCGTGTTAACTTGTTGGCCGCTGTGGACTCTTCGGCTCAGACGTGAGGTCAGTTCGGGCAAGGCCCAAATACCTGTCTGGCCCACCCACAGCAGCCCCGCCAGGACAGCCAGCCAGGCCCTGCGGTCCTGAATCAAAGAGATACATATGAATCCCGTCAGAACCATTGCTATCGCCGACGGCAACGCGGGCAGGCAACGCTGGTCCCCTGATGTCACCGTTATCTGGCTGCCGGACGGCGGCCGGAAAATAGCCCCGGCAAATTCACTTATCTGGCCGCAGACCGCATTAGAGCGGGGGTCACAAGTGACAACACCTGCGGCGTGGTCGGTCGAAGAGGGTATAATTCGAGCAGGACTATCCGAAATGATAGTAGGAGATGCGATTGCAGCAGAAGCTGCAAACAGCAGAACCAACGCAGTAAAGATTTTCTCCCGTCTGCTCAACAAGTTCTTCTCTTCTCCAAACTAAAACTAACGAGGCGTTATACTATTGGGGATCCCTCCCCGAACCCAAATACACTAGGTATATTAGAATCCGCCATAGGTATATTAGAATCTACCGTAAGCATTTAGTCAACAGAAAAGTCCGAAAATACTGAGAAATACTTGTGGGGAAACCCTAATTGGTATATTCCACCCCTTGATTTTAGCTTAAAAACGAGCATGTAACTCTTTTGGGTTAACCTGAAAATGGTAATGCTCTTTGTGACAAAATTGCTGGAATACCTTAGTCGGAGGCGGGAAAAAGGAAATGAAACTTATGGCAGGTATATGTTCAGGATTAATATCCTGTTTGCTTGTGTTCTTTAATGTGTCTCATCAGATGCCCCTGTAGCCGGTTTTGCCTGCTGTCTCATATTAACAATAGTCATTCCGCAGCCGACGGTCCCGGGTTTACTACAGGAACTGGTTACCTGTTCAACAAAGGTCAACAGCATCTCTATTTTGTTGGTGACGTGGATTCTCCGGTAAATGTTGCGCAAGTGTGTTTTCACGGTGCCGGCCCTTATCCTCAGGCACGTTGCTACCTCTTCGTTGGCAAACCCCTGGCATACGTGTTTAGCCACCTGTAGCTCACGCGGGCTTAAGCGATAGCGGTGCTGCACATAGAGCCACTGTCTATCATCAAGCAAACTTACATCAGGCCGCTTATACAGTGACTCGTCCGCCCCGTTATCAGTGCCGCCGACTTTTCTTCTTGGTTGTGATGATTCCAACATATTAATTTCCTCCACCTGATAATTGCACCAGCAACCGATGTGCCTCGGCGATATCATCGCTGCCCAGGCCACCAAACTCTTTGTTTAACTCAAGGGCCTTGTTCAATTGCTCAATTGCCTGAGCTTTTTCTCCAAGGTCTGCCAAACACCTTCCCAAATGAAAATATGAAGTGACTATAGCCAGCGCCCGGCTCGGATATAAGCGGACGCACTTGTTGAAATCCTGCACCGCTTTGTCGTACTGCCTCAGCCGATAGTATGCCATACCACGAGTGTCAATCAAATCAACGTAGTCAGGCGCCTTCGCCAGGCCGCGTTCAGCAAGCTCTATCGCCTCCTTGGGACGCCCCTGCTCCTCACAAAGAATCCACGCAAGATTATTGACGACGACCAGATTATCGGCCTGCAGTTCAAGAACCCGCTCGTACAGTTTTGCCGCTTCTGCCGAGCGCCCGGACGTCTGCAGTAACATACCAAGCCGCGTCATTACCACAGCAGAATTCGCATCTCGTTTCAGAACGCATCGCAATAATTCCTCGGCTATCTGTTTACCTTCGCCGTCTTTGACTCCCGCGAGCTCGTCGGCGATAAAGACAGTTGTTCTTGTCTCATTGAAATGCTCTTCGCACCAGGCGGTAACCTTCTCTCGCAACTGGTCCCACAGTTTGTCGTCCCGCAGCAGTCTGATTTTTGCCAACAACGGACTGGGGTCGTTCGGTTCTGACTCGTACAACACTCGGAGTATTTCCTCTGACTCGGTCTTACCGCCGTTCTTGTACATCGCCATGGCAAGAGCCAACTTAATCCTGCGCTGTTGCAAAGCGTCTGCAGAAACCGGCTGTTTTCTGAGAAGATTTACTGCTTCCCCATACTCGCCTGCGGCCACGTATGCCTCAGCCAGAGAAATTGTCGCGTCTGCGTTGTTCGGGTCAAGTTCCCACAAAGCCCTCATAGTCGGCAGCGCCAGAGCCGGAGACCTTGCCGCCTCCCCCCTCGCCTTCAACAACAGCAGGGTTCTGTCATTAGGCCTGTGGACAAGACCACGCAAAGCAATGTCAATCGCCTTTGCTGGTTTTCCGTCCTGCAAAGCAATCTGTGCCAGAAGCACCCAGGCATCTCCAACCTCCGGCTGCCTTTCGGTTATGGACTGAAGGATACCTGTTGCCTCCTCGATTTCTGGAGCTGTCCCTTTAGCAAGCAGCAGCTGCGCTTTCCGGAGGCGAAGCTCAGTATCTTCAGGATTAGAGTCCATCGCTTTTTGCAGAATCGACTCTCCTTCCTGACGTAAAGCATTATTGTCCGATGCCAGATAAATGGACACTGCGGTTTTCTGGATTTGCAGGTTATCTGGTATAACAGATAACGCGTGGCGAATATCGGAAATTGCCTTGTCAGATTCTCCAAGTGAATGATGGAAAATACTCTTGGCAACCCATGCATCCGCGTTGTTGGGTTCCATCGTTACTGCACGTTCAAAATCTTCTCTTGCCTTGTCGGCCTGCTTCAGAACAGCGTATGTCCTGCCGCGAAACAAGATGGCGGAAGCAGTATGCAATTTATTCACCATTTCATCACAGACGTGTAAGGCGTCGTCGGACTTTCCCCTGCGAATATCCAGTTCAACTTGTGTCGCAGCAATCGGCAAAGAATTCGGCTCTTCGGTCCTCAACTTCCCCACCAACTTATCCGCTTCCGTTAATTTATCCTGCCGAATTTTCAGCAGAGCCAGAGACAAGCACACCGAGCGGTTATTCGGGTCTCTGACCAGCATTTTCTCAAGAAAGTCATTCGCAGAACCAAGGTCACCGCGTCCGAGGGCACCCTGAACCTCCAGCCGTTCCAGTTCGGGATGGTAAAGCTTCTCTTCGGCCGCCCGCTTGAGAATTTCTTCCGCACGGGCATATTCGCCAGCCCTGTAAAGAGCGGCAACTGCGGGCACTATTATCCGAATGTCTTTTGGTGACCGGTTAATCGCCTCAGTATAAGTTGAAATCGCAAGACGCTGGTCATCCCCTTTTTCGTATGCCGCCGCCAACAACATTCGGCTGGTCTGGTCATCGGGATTGGCCAGAAGATTTTTCTGAAGAAGCGACACGATTTGAGGGTATCGACTTTTGAAATCTTCCTGAGCGAACCAAATCTTTGCCTGTTCATATCGCCACTGCCAGCCGTCATCGCCCTCGATGCTCTTAATCCTGTCAACAACATGCTGTGCACGGCTGCTGTCTTTTAATACTTCCTCACATGTCAACAGCTCCCGCTGGACGAGAATGTCGTCCTGCAGCTCCTCGGCAAGCGAGTTGAGCAGCGAATAACGTTTGCCGTCCTCGTTCCAGCGACTATAAACGTCACTCAGCAACAAACCCATCTCCCTTTTCGCTGGAGGTTGTCCCCCGGATGCAAGGGCGTTCTTAATCAGCGTTTCACATTCCTGATGGTCTCCCTTTGCTGCCAGCAAAACAACAAGATACCTCAGAACCGCCGTGGACTGCGGGGATGTGCCGATAGCCTCGCGTAGTTTTGCGATTGCGTCATCGGTTTTGTTCTGTGCAACGAGTAAGTCTGCCTCGGCTAAAGTAACCTTCAATTCAGCCGGATGCGACTTCTTCAAATCGGCTATTAGTTTCTCGGCCTCAGACAAGTTGTCCCGCTGAAGAGCAAGCCGAAACTGCAAAAGTTTGACTTCGAGGGCGCCATTAGTGGCTTTATCAAGGTTATCCAGTGTCGCTTCTATATCACGATACGACGGTGACTCTTTATCTGTCTTGCTGCCCGCGAGCACTTGCATCCTCGCCTGGATATCCAGTAAGACCGCATCGCCGCTATGCGGGGCGATTTGCCTTGCCATACGAGTTTGCTCCGCCACATCAGCCCATCGACCGGTCTCCGCCAGCATCCGTGCAAGAGTCATACGTCCGCTAAAAAGATTCGGTTGTTCTGAGACGATAGTTCGTAACTGATTGATACCTGACTGCCTGTCACCAAGCCGCCATAGCGTGTTAGCCAGTGCGATTCGCGCCCTCGCGGACTTAGCCCCCAACTGAATCGCCTGACGCCAATACTTGACAGCTTCATAACCGCGTCCCTGGCTTTCAGCCAAAAGCCCCTCCAGAAAAGCCGTCGTCGAAGGAGCAACATTCTTTTGGCGCATCATAGAGATACACTCTCCGGCACGTTCAAGCTGACCACATCTGATGAACAACTCTGCGGCATCGGGCATAAAATCCCAAGGTTGAGACGAAAGCTCTTTCAATCCGGTGTCCGCAACTTTCAACATCATATCATTTGAGTCCGATTTAAGTGCAAGCTGCGCCCATAGCTGCCACAGAAGCTGGTTGTTTGGCTCCGAAGTATGAACAATCTCGAGTTGTTTTTTGGCGCGGTCCGCAGCGTCCGCATTAATCAACCCCTCCGCAAGCCGAAGCCGTGTAGTTGAGTCGGACAAATCCTTTTGTTCTGCCTGTCCCAAATCGGCCATCGCATCATTCTTGTTTCCCTGCCTTAAGAAGTATGCCCCGCGAGCAATGTAGGCCTCTGCGGAAGAAGGGTTTGTTTTTACTGCCTGGTCAAACCAAAAGTTAGGGTCTTCGGTGAAATCTTCGGGACGCTGCTCAACCAGCTGACCCAATACCTCATAGGCCGATACCTGCTCGGGATTTTTCTCGATGATGCTTTTGAGCTCCTTTGCCGCTTCTGTAAATTTGCGCTGGTTTGCCAGAGCGATTGCCAGGACTTTTCGCAGTTCTATCGATTCGCCCGCTTGCAGTGCCCGAGTAACAACCAGTTCGGCTTCTCCGGGCATCCCTATATTTAAATACATTTCACTTAGGGGCTTCGCAGCTTTGAGGTTGCTTGGGTCCAGTCGCAAAACGTTTCTGTAAGCTGCTATGGCCTGCTGAACATTGCTTTGCTTGAGGGGTCTGATATTGAGTTGCGACTCGGCATATTTGAGCAGTGTCGGCACATCATCCTGCATAACACCGAGATAACGGCCAAGTTGATTTGCTGCCTCTTCCCACCTGTGCTCATCATACGCTTTGTTCCCGAGCACAAGCCCCTGTTCGACCCTTCTGCTTCTCTGCCATTTACGTAAACCAAAAGCGGTCGTACCCAGAACAACAAACCCTATCAATAAAACTATCGCCAACTTCCAATTAAAATATCTCCTTGCCATCTCGCTTACTCCTTTTTACCCTTTTAAGTGTGTGTCCGGACCTCAAAATTGGCTGACGAACTTCGCTACCATTTTTTTGGCAGTTTGCCAGCATATCCACAAATCCAACTTCAACGATAAATCTCTAACATACTTGATATCGTAATGTATCCATTCCTGGAAATCCTTCATTGGCTGGCGGGTCCTGCACATCTGCCAAAGGCCGGTGATGCCGGGCCTGACCGACAGCCGGGCGTCCCGCCAGAACGGACAAAGCCGGTTTTCACTTTCGGGAGACGGCCTCGGACCCACCACGCTCATCTGTCCCAACAGGACGTTGACAAACTGGGGTATTTCATCGATATACGTCTCGCGCAAAAATCTCCCGACAGCACTTAGTCGCGGGTCGTCGGTTATCATAAACTGCGGCCCATCGGCCTGATTCAAAATCCGAAGCCGCTCCTGCATTTGGTCGGCACCGACCCGCATGGTCCTGAACTTTAGACACTCAAACCCATTTCCATGCAACCCCTGTCGTTTATCCTTGAAGAATATCGGCCCGGGAGAGGTCAGCTTTATGACCAGCATAATTACTGGCAGAACAGGCGCAAACAGAATCAGCACAATTACACTTGTAACAATATCAAGAACCCTTTTAATGAACCTCGCATACGAAAATTTCGGCCATTCTCGGAAATTGCCCCGACATAGATTCTGTTGGGCACCACCCCACCCCAATCCTGCATCCGCTCTACCCGTTGTCCGCGAAGACCCGTTTGGAACAGCCGGCGAATTAGTGAGAACCCTCTCTTCGATGAGTTCGCCATCCTTCACTGATACACCAGGGCAAATAGCGGATGCCCTTACAACAGCATCCCTGCCTATCTCAACATCATTGCCGATTATCGTCGGACCAACTATAATCGCGTTTTCACCGATATTGACACGTTTACCAAGCAGTGTTTTGCCAAAGAACCTCGCACTTTCTGCTATGGCGGTATCATCCCCGTTGTTGTTACCTCTCGAATGGTCCGCACAGTGACGAGCAAACATTGCAATTGAACCCAACCTGCATTGTACTAACTTCAGCAAACCATTTTCTGTAGTCAGGTCCAGCACAGAGCCTCCGACATTGACGCTGCGCACCACGAGCGACTTTGAATAACACAGATCAAGTAGCTTATCGAAAGCCAAAGGCAAACCGCCTTCCATCAAGAGCCTGCTCAGCACGCCAGCCCTCAAGAAGAGATGATGAGGCCAGTCGTCTGGGACTGGAAATGGCTGGGCTGCATCTTCATAGAACAACCGAAACCCAACAAGCTCATTCTGTGAAGTGGTCAGGACCTTCTCGTATGAAGCTCGTAGTTGAGTGACTATGTTCATTGCTATCACATCCGCCTGGCTATCAGCTAATATCTCACGGATTTGCTGATTATCCACCGCTGTAAGAAATCTCCCGTCGGAAACGACAACCCAAGAATTTTCTCGCACAGGTCCTATATGTTTGGAACAAATGGGCACGGTTTCTGTGTAGTAAACTATACCTGGCCTGCTTTTTATATCCGGAACAGCCCACTCCTGTGGAATTGCTATTGTCCTCCCCGTCTTGCAAAAGCCGGCAGTATCATTGAGGCAGTCAAGAACAAAACTCCCAAACGGTTCGTTGCACACCATAAGCCGGAGCAGGTCGCTGCTATCTTTTGCCTGCTGTTTGCTTGTATCGCGTAGAACAATCAGATTTCTTATGATTCCCATAATTGATTACCTACATGACGGTCAGATGTCACGAAACCAAATCGTTAGGTTTCTCATCAGGGTTATCTGTCGGTAGCAACAAAGGTCGCTTGGCAGCATTTCTGCCGTTTCGTTTTGTATGCCTGCCCTGTGCGTAATAGCCATATCCATAACGGTAATAACTCCGATCGACTGGAACGTTGCTGAGAACAGTCCCCAATATTCTCACGCCTATCTCATTGAGCCTCTCCTTTGTTTCTTTGAGGTCCGGCGAGGTCGTCTGGTCGGCAAAACCGGTCAGTATGACGGCGCCTGCCGCCTTGGCCCACAAAAGGGCATCAGGAAATGCCAGCACCGGCGGGGTATCAATGATGACGTGGTCGTACTCCTCGCTAATATTGTTTACCTGCTCCGCCATCCGTGGCGAAGCCAACAACTCGTAAGGGTCAATAGAACTTTGGGAATCCGCTGCAAGCACATACAACCCGTTTGAAGACACAGCACACGCAGCTTTCTCAGGTTTGTTTCCCAAAAGCACATCCTGCAGACATCTTGATTCTCTCGGGATATTCAACAGCCGCCCAATATCAGGTTTTCTCAAGTCACCGTCTATCAGAAGAACTTTCTTACCCGACCTTGATAGACTTGTGGCAAGGTTAACAGCAAAAGTGGTCTTGCCGTCTCGCGGACCAGGGCTGGTAATAACCAGTTTCTTAGGCATACCTCCATCGTCAAGTAATCCCAAGTTGGCGCGAATTGTTTGATAGTCCTCGGCCACCTGTCTTGACCAAAGAGCTTGCTCAACTGTTCGAGGACTTGTGGTGGTCCCGATTATCCGAATTCCAATGTGTCTGAACACATCGTCGGGAGTGTGCAAGCTAAGGTCTGCCTTGTCCCTTACTATGGCCCCAAACAGTCCGCAGGCCAGCGCGCCAAATATTATCGCCAGAGTAAGCTTGACTCGTTTATCCTGAATGCTCGCGATATCCGCGTTATAGGCAACTGAGACCCGCGCAGGACGTTTTCGTTCCATTTCCAGCTCTTGTATTCGTCGCCCAATAGTGTCGTATACCTCCTTCGTTGAAGCCAGTTGTTCTTTAATCTCCTCGATAGCCAACTGCTTTCGTCCCACTTCCACTGTCTTGGCATCTTCCTTTGCGAGCATTTCCCGAAGTCGATTCTCATACACAACCGTCTGCTCAAGATCCAGCCGGGCATTAGCTAACTCGTCAGCGCTGGTTTTATCCATCTGTTTGGACATCCGCTCCTCGAACTTCTTACTCACTTCTTCCCGCTTCTCGTCGAGTCGCGATTGAAACGTCTTTACGAAATCCTTTTTCTGCTGCAACATAGGATTACTCGGCACCATTATCTGGCTGGAAAGAATCGCATCTTGTTCCAGTTGCGCCAATTGCTTAGTCAGTTCCTTCACGGCAATGTCCGAGTTTAGGTATTCCTCACTCATCTTCATCAATTCGTCCGGCGATAAACTTGGCTTTTTCTCCTCGAGCAGCTTAATCTGTGTTTCAAGCCCCATTCTTTTTGCTTCCACTTTTGTCTGTTCAGCCAGCAAGTTCGACACTCGCGCCAACATCATATCCTGCCGGCCGGTCAGTGTAACACTTCCATATTCCTGCCCAAGCTGCCGAATCGCTTCTCGCTGACTTTCGAGTTTCTCGGCCAAAACCTTCTGCTCATTCTCAAGAACCGTCAGTTGCTGATCCCGCCCCTGCAGAGAGTTGGAGACCTCGACAAGCATATAGGCCTGAATGAAAGCATCAACAATCTTCTTTGCTTCTTCCGGGTTGTTGCTCGTCATCGTAACTTTCACCAGTTCGCTATTACGAGCCGCCACAGATGTAATTATCCCGTCGTACATCGCCTGTTTTAATATATTCGCCGCATCAAGCTTTACCTTGCCTATGTCCATCTTGCGTCTCAATTCTGCACCAATGCCGGTTATTCGGTCTTCAAAGAACGTCAGATGCTTGTCCGTCAAATCATCCGCCACTCTCTGGATTACCTGAGGGCTAATAACCATATCTGCCTGAGTGTTCATAAAGCTTTGGTAGTTTGATATTTCTCCCTTATCGGCCTCTCCAGTAAGGATATTCGACAAGATAGGGGCAACTCTTATTGCGCCGGTCACATCATACCGCGGTTCTAAAAACAACCATATTGCAGGGATTCCGATTGCACACATTACAAGAAATACAAGCACTGCAATGTGCCAGCGACGAAGAACACCAGCAATCAAGCTGGATGTCGAGGCACTTTCAGGCATGGGGGGCATTTCAAAATCGATTGGGCTGCGTTCAATCGAAGCGCCCTCATACTTTTCTATGATATTCATGTATCAACTCTCCTTTCGGCTCAATTTGCTGTGCCAACCGGTCATTGGGCACCCTTGGTTACCACTATTCTATCCTGCTTTGGGGCTGTCGTTAGTTTTGCCAAAAACCAAAGTTCCCCAACTACTATCGCAAGGGCCAGCGGCATCATCGCATATCCACCAAAGTCGTGAAACATCTTCTCCCAGTATTCACCTTTAAGTACTGTGAAAGCAATCGCGGTAATTGCCAGTCGCACAGTGTTGCAGAGCAGAGCGATGGGCAAGCTGGAAACAAAGACTATCAGCTTTTCCCACCACACCCGTTCGACCAGCAATACCACAAGGCCACTAATTACAAAAAATGCCGTGACCATCCTTAACCCGTTACACGCTTCCGCCACTGCGACGGCGACATTACCGATATGAATTATATTGCCTTCGTGCACAACCTCGTAACCCATCACCTCCAGACAGAACACCGCAGATGATGTAGCCCATTGCTGCAGAGGCAACGCGAGAGCGGCCTGAATCCGATTGGGCCAAGGCAACATCAAGAGCAGAAACAGCACTATCGGAGACACTTTGCGGAAAAACTTCCACCCAAACAAGAGCAACACCAGCGCAGCAATGCTTAAAACAATCGATAATCTCTCCGCGGAACTGTACATAAAGAATAGACCGAAGAATCTCACCGCCTGAACTCCCACAAACGCCAGCAGACCCCACAAGGATGGCTGTATCTGAACTCCGATTATCTGCCGGCGCCTCGACCACAAGATGTAAACAGCAAGAAAAGGAACCAAAAGGCCGGAGGAATACTCATCACTCCTCTGCCAGGTATTCCACAGGTCCATAATCCCAGGCCAGTAAGACCACAAGAAAGCAAGGAATACAAACCCACTCGCCAACCACGGCAGAATGCTTCGTTTCTGTTGTTGCCTTCGATTCGGTTGTTTTTTGTTCAGATTGCCAAAAGCCTGTTGCGGTTGCAATCCGCCAACTCCTTGTTTCTCCGGCTTCGACGCCCCGGTAATCGACCTTTTCAAGCTTCCCTTCGGTTCAGATGGTATACAGTTGCCCCCTGTCACGCTATTGTCCGGCACGACCACATTGTAATCGACGAGGCATCGTTGGATTTCACAGTTTTTACCTATCTGCGAATCATCCCAAATAACACTGCCGGCAACAACACTGTCTTCGCCGATACTGACGTTGCGCCCGAGAATAGTCGGACCAAATATCACAGCACCTGTTTTGATGCGAGCACCATCGAGAATAACAACCCGGCCGCAAAGCCGCACTCCTGACTCAACAATTGCCCCATGACCCTTCCAGATAATGTGCATGCTATTCTTCTCACACATTTTCAAATCGATATCCGTTTCTGCCATGTTTTCGATGTAGTTGCTGATGGCATCCAAATATCCTTGCCAATCGCGGAAATTGCCGGCGCTGCGTGGCAGCACAGAATAATGCACATGTTTACCGGCTCGTAGCAGTTCCGGAATCAAACTTTCTTTTATGTCGTAATAACCTACTGCTGGAATGTGTTCCAACACAGATGAATTGCAGACATAGATGCCAGCTGCCTCACCCCTTATCTTGTCATTTTCCGACGCTGGATTGAACGCCACAGTTAAGTCGGCCCCCTGTTCGTGGTGAGCAGCTATCAATAAACTAATATCGGGGGGACGTATCATATTGGCAGGAAATACAAGGACCAATTCGTCTGTCTTACCATTCACAGCGTCGCGAATGGACCCTGCGGTGCCGACCGGCAACGATTCCTCCAAAAAACGCACATCTAACGTCCTGATGTTTTCAATATCAATTGCTTTCTTTAGCAACGAACTGTCACCGTTCAAACAGATTGTTATGTGCCTTATCCCCTGATTGGCTAAGTGCAGGAGCAGGCGTTTCAAGGTAAACTCTCCTGCCACCGGCCACAGCGGTGCAGGTAAACGTGATGCTATAGGGCAGCGCCCAAAATCGCGAGATCCCGCGAGTATAATAGCAGCAATCGATTTGATACTGTTCATTCGCTTCGAATTAACCGTCTATTTTTGCAAATTGTTAAGAAAATCACGGATTCTGTCTGCCACAGCATCCGGATTTGCTTCTCTTTCTTTTGGGACAAATGTTTTCAACTGGCGGATACTTTCGGGCAAATCCTCGGTATCGTAAGCCGCCAACACGTACCCGAGCTCTGAAAACTTCTTAGCAATGGCCGATTGATGGTCATTAACAACCTCGTGGTATCTCCTGAGCCTCGGCATTACGAGCAATGGTTTATGGTTACATAAGGCCATGGTTATCGTACCCATTCCTGCGTGGCCGATTATCCCGGAGGCTTGTCTCATATAGTCGTCAAACACACCTTTCTCCAGACAAGCTGCCGATTCAAAATTGCGAGGTTTGTAGGAGCTTTCGCCAATCTGGGCAAACAGTGTTTCGCTAATCAAACCCTTATCAATAATGCTATCGACCGCACGGACGAGCCGGTCGAATGGAAACTGTGTTCCAACGGTTAGAAAAATCATATTACTGCACCTATGTACTCGACGTTACTATATTTGTGAGCGAGTTCGGGCCACTGAACAAGAAACAGGTCAGCAATGGGCCGGACTAATCTGCCTGATAATGATATCCGATCCACATTAGTGATGCTGTCAATCCAGATAATCTTGGCACCTAACAATTTGCCCAAAAAACAGGCGATGCATCCAACAGCCGCTCCTGTACTTATTATAACATCAGGCCGTTCTTTTAGAATAATTCTGATACACTGCAACAGCACCTTAAATACTAATATCGGATGTTGCCTGTTGCATTCCCCGACAGTATAAACTGGGCCGAAATTCTGGAGTTTTTCCCTGACTACTTCTGTAGTAGTGAGGGAAAATGTTTCATATCCATTCCAACTATCAACTAACTTGAGCAATTGGGAAAGATGCCCTCCGGCGGAAGCAACCAGACAAATTTTGATTTTTTTCCCAGCTCCCATTTATTGAACTGTATTTGTCTCCACCTTATTATGCTTTTGAACACCATTCTTGCAGAAGATGTCGTCCCAGATTGCCAGCCCCAAAAGGGTCCAAATTTTCATGCTGTTATCCTTTCGCTTCCTGTCATGATCTTCAAGAATCCGTTGCAGTTCCTCATACGACAGGATTTGTCTTACCAACCCATCGCGCCGGCAAATCCAACCACGACACATATCACGCAGTTTGCCTCTGAACCACTGGGCCAAAGGAACAGAAAACCCGACCTTACGACGGTTGACAATGTGCCCGGGCAAATACTTGAACGCTATCTGTTTTACCAGCCACTTGCATGTCAGGGCCTTAACCTTGACATTTACTGGCAGGCAAAAAGCGAATTCCACCAGCTCATGGTCAAGAAACGGAACCCGGCCTTCCACCGACGCCCCCATGGTCATCCGGTCTCCACGATCCAACAAGTTGTCGGGCAGCCAAAGTTTACAGTCCGTGTATAGCATTGCATCCAACGGATCACACCCTTTAGCTAATCCCACGTATTCCCTCGTTGGGTTTTGCCACGAATTGCGCGAAAGGAACAGCTTTTCTTTTTCTACCTGTGTAAATGGCGAAAACCACTGGGCCCATCGGTCGGCTGGGTCTTTTTCACACAGACTCTTTAGTGCTATTTCGACCCTTCGAAAACTTGCTGGTAGTTGGCGCCCTATGTAGCCAGTTAGACTTTTCGGCAAAAAGTTTACCACGCCTGAAAATCTATCCCATGCATACTTTGGATAGCCGCCAAATAGCTCATCACTGCCCTCCCCGGACAACAGCACCTTAACGTCTTTCTGAGCCATATTGGCCAACAAATACAAGGGGACATCTGCCGGCTCACTTAAAGGACTGTCACGCAGCCACGTGAGCTTTTCCAGATGTTCGGCAAAGCAATCTCCTTCGAGCACCAGTTCATGGTGGTCGGTCTGGTATTGTGTGGCCACAACCTTGGCATATTCCAGTTCCGAACTGGCGAAATTGCGGAACCCCACCGAATAGGTTTTGACGGAGGCATTCGTGAGCTTGCTCATCATTGCGACTATCAAACTGGAGTCCACTCCGCCGCTTAAAAACGCGCCTAGCGGCACATCACTGATAAGCCGCCGTTTGACCGATTGAAACAGCATTGACTCGACCTGCTCCTCGATGCTCTGCAGAGCATTTCCGCTTCTGCCGGTAACTTTGGCTCGCTCGGGATATAATGGAATATCCCAGTAACTCCTTTCAACACACCCGTTCCGGTTAAGAAGCAGCATATATCCGGGTCTGAGCTTTGTTATACCTTGGAATAATGTCCCCGGCGACGGAACCGACCGATATGTCAAATAATGCCAGATGCCTTCGCTGCTCGGATGGCAATCTACGCCAGGATGCTGCAAAATAGCTTTCGGCTCGGAACCAAAAATAAACTCATCGCCTTTCTGAGAATAATACAACGGCTTTATACCCATACGGTCGCGAACTAAAAGCAACGACTGATTACTACTGTCCCATATCGCAAATGCGAACATGCCTATCAGATGGTCCACCATCTTCGGACCG
>Ga0187881_10000590_pt1 | contig 42886 bp, 35 predicted proteins | sample June2016WEW_19_1_2_FD_133017 | JGI IMG/M metagenome (GOLD analysis project Ga0187881, IMG submission 133017) | Peatland microbial communities from SPRUCE experiment site at the Marcell Experimental Forest, Minnesota, USA - June2016WEW_19_100 | ecosystem: Environmental > Terrestrial > Soil >... | reverse complement strand
TCATTTGTCCAAAAATCCATTTCTGGCTTCCGCCGGCCAGTTGGCGCTCAACACCCGAGTCGTTCCGCTATTCCAAAGGGCCACTTGTGCCGGTTGACCGTTGGTGGTGGAAATGAAGCACAACTCACTGGCCGAACGCCAGGCCGGCGCGGACGCCGTGTCAACGCTTCCCGCGGCTTGCACGGTGTCCATCGCTCCCGTGGCCAGGGTCAAAACCACCACAGCACCATCGTTCGCGAAGACGGCGACGCGTTTGCCGTCGGGACTGATCTCATAAAAGGCTGGTTTGGCGGGCAGGCCTCCTTGCACGCTTCTCGGGATCAGCGGAATCACGCTGACCTGCCGTTCAGGATCCAAGGCAAAGAGTTGGGGCTGCTGGGGCATGTCCAAAGCGGTGCAGGGGAGATGGATGTCCGCCGAGACAAAAACGATGCGTCCGTCGCTTAAACAGCGGACTTTGTTGCCGGCAGCGAAGAGCAGACCGGCGAGATCGTCGGCCCTTGTTTGAATTTGGATTTTGCCCGCAGCGTTGAGGATACCGCGCCGAGTGAGCGAGGCCAGGCTGATTTGATCGTCGCTTGGGGGCGTATTGATGGCGCGGATATACACGAGTGAATGGCCGTCAACTGACCAATCGGAACAAACGGCCGTGTTTTTGGCCACCAACTGTGGCGGAGCGGAGCCGTCGGCCGGAAGCACCAAAAGCTGCAACTCACGTTCTCTGTTGCCTTCAGCCGTGAACGCGATAGCCGTTCCGGTGGGAGCGACGCGAATGTCGAAAACCTTTCGAAGGCTGTTGAGCAGCGGCGGGCCAAGCGCCAACTTTCCCTCCTCCAGCGTGCCGATGCGGATTTGGATCATGCTCGCTTCTTTTTGCCGCAAATTGTCCCAGTTGGTCCCGGCTTGTTCTTTGGTTCCTTCGTTTTGCGCGAGATACACCGCCACGGCGTTTTTTTCATACTCACCCAGGCCGTTCAGGGTTTTGAGGGCGCTGGTTAAATTGCGCCCCGCTTTAAATTGATCCAGAAGGGCTTTCCCGCCTTCCACGACACGTTCGCGCTCTTCGGGCGAAATGACTTTCTCCAAATCCTTCCAGGACTGTTTTCCGACCTCGGACACTATCGCCAGCCGGTGAGAATCTGGAAACCATTCGGCCATTCCTTCGCCGTGCAGGACGATTTCGGAGAGCGCGCCATCCGGCCCGCACAAATGCAACCCATCGCCCGCGAAAATGGCCGCGTGTGCTCCGTCCGGTGACCAGGCAATCCGCCGGGGAGCGCATCCGGTTATCAGGAGACACACGAACGTCACGGCGAGGAAGGGCAATGAACCATTTGATTTCATCCTTTTCATAATCGTTTTCAGAACATCTCAGGTTTTCTAACGGGTGATCTCCAAATAATCCGGTCTTCAGCTTTCACTGTGACCGATGACAAACCGTCCCGAAAACGGCGGGCGGACCAGATGCCTGATTCATCCGCCGTCGTTATCGCGGCCATCTCGTGACCAGGAATGGAGGCGGTGATGCAGAGCGGTTCATTCCTGCCGCGCATAGCGAAGATTCCAAGCGAAAGACCGCATACGAAACATGCCGCCATACGCCAAGCCCAGTTGGGGACATGCCAGGCTGGCTGTAGCACGGGCAACGGGACCGCCGGTTGGCCTGCCAGCGCCAGCCGCGCCAAGCGCAGGGTCTCGCCGATTTGCACCGCTTCTTTCCTTGCCGGCGGATTTTCCAGAAGATGGGCCTCCAGCAACTCTTCCACGTCGGGCGGTAATTCACCCGCCGAGCGGTCAATCAACAGTCTTTCCAAAACTTCATTATTCATAATCACTATTTTTCAAATGTTCTCGCAGTTGCCGGACCGCATGATGCAGCCGCGATCTGGCGGTGCCGATCGGCACGCCCAGAGCCGCGGCCATTTCCTCGTAAGAAAGCTCCCGGTGAAGGCGCAATTCCAGAACCTGCCGTGAGTCCGCGTTAAGCCGCACGATGGCTTCGCGCATCACCTCCAACCTCGGGTCCGCTGGTTCCTCATCATCTATTCGTGGCTCTGCGGGCAGTTCTTCCGTCGGATGGGAGCGCCGGTACGTTTCCGCGCTCAAATTCCGCGCCACCCCAAACAAGTAAGCCCGGGGCGAGTCGGCCCGCAAAAGTTGGTCCGGATTTTTCATCACGGCAGCAAAAGTTTCCTGTAACAAATCCTCCGCCGTCTGTGGACTGCCATGGTGCCGCTGGAAGTACGCCAGCAACTCCGGCCCGATTTCACGGTAAATGTTCTCCATCAGGCGGCCGCGATCACCGGTGTTGTCCATGGTCTTCAATCGCCGTCATCTTGTACGTCGGGTTGAGTGGGAAGAAAGTTCAAAGAAGGTTCAACGACCGATTCCAACCGAGCGACGATTACCAAGCTAGCACCGTGGTTGTACGAGTTGGGAGCGAAGTTCCGCTGGTTTGAAGCCAGAGGCGAGGCCGACCGTGCTGATGTGTTGCCAAAGGATACCGGTGGGCGCAGGGTCATGGCGTCGGTCACCCTATGGGCAGTAGTTCACACACCTCGACCCCGGAAGATCCTCACCAGCCGGTTGAGAAGGCGGTGCCCGTCACACCGGCCGAACGGTATCTGGGCAAACTCTGTCAACGGAGTTTCCTGAGCCTATGGAGCTACCCGGGCCCGCCGTTTCTGAGTCCGTGACGGCTCAATGGAGCGGAGGACACCGGCGCCATCGTCAGACGGATTTCGGAGAAAATCCTCGAAAGCTACCGCAACGGCATCACCGCCGGGCAGAAAGGTGCCCAGGTTATCCCGCAAGGGCCAAAGCCGCCGACGCGGTTTGGCCGGCCGGGCCGACAGTCGCAGTCCTGATTATCAGCCCAACTAAAGTCGAATGACTACTCCCTACTACCTGCCCGGACCAACCCGTCTCCCGCTCGGTGACCTCTACGTCACCACGCCGGCCTACGGGCAACTCAATCGGGCGGACATCGCCGAGGCCCTCGCCCGTCATGCCAAGGGTGACTGGGACGATGTTTGCGAGGAGGACCGAGCCGAGAACGAATCGGCTCGCCCAGCTTCAAGCCGACCTCGCGGCGTGTGGCAGGCAGGCCGACCGCCTGCTCGACATGCGTTTGGGCGACCAGATCACCGAGCAGGAATACCTCGCCAAGAAGCACGCCCTGGTCAACCGCAAGGCGGAACTGAAGGGCAAATTGGAGGCGTTTAAACGCAACCGCAAGAATCGGTTCGAACCGGTGATCGCGTCGGTTTCAGAGGCCAAAAACGCCACTTTTTTGCTCGCCGAAGAAAACGGGGGGGGAAAAACGGGATTTCCTCCAAAAAGTCGGGTCGAACCTCCTTGTGGCGGAGAAATCGTTGGCGGTGAAGTTCAAAAACCCGTGGAATTTCCTCGCCGAATGGCATTCCGACTCGCTCTCCGTCAACCCGCGTCAGCGCGAAAAATGGAAAATGTCGAACTGGCGGAGAGGGGGGGATTCGAACCCCCGGTACGGCTTTTGACCGTACAACGGTTTAGCAAACCGCCGCCTTCAGCCACTCGGCCACCTCTCCCGCGCTGGAGCGGGTGATGGGAATCGAACCCACATGGCCAGCTTGGAAGGCTGGAGCTCTACCACTGAGCTACACCCGCGACGCCCCCAATCCTAATCGCGACGCCCACGCTGTCAATGGCACATCACGCGCGCTTGCATTTCACGCCCGCCAGTCCAGACTGCCAGCACATCGCCGGCGGCACGTGTCGGTCGCCGCCGGTTTGAACAGCCGGTAAACATTCAAAATTTCATGCGCACCACGTTCGTCGCCCCGCTGACCGCCGAAACGGCCCGGGAAATCCAACGCAAGGTCAATCCCCTGCCCGCCTCCGACCTCGCCGCCAAGGCCACGAAAGGCGACGCCCTGCTGGTCGGTCTCGATCTGGGGACCAACGCCACCTGCCTCAAAACCATCAGCCCCGGCGCCGCCGAACTGCTGGTGGACGTCATCGTGCCCAGCGTGGTCGGCTATGCGAAGGAGGGCATCGTCGAAAACCTCCTGCCGGGCAACGCCAAGGTGCTCTACGGCCAGCCGGCGGTGAAGAACCGGCTCTACCTCCGCATGGTTTCGCCGCTCGTCAACGGCGTCGTGGACGACATGGCCGCGGCGCAGGATTTTGTCCGGCACCTCCGCTCCCTGATCCCGGCCCCCGCCGGCATGGAATTGCGCGTGGTCGCCGGCGTGCCCGCCAGCGCCGATCGTTCGGCCCGCGAGCACCTGGCCCAGGCGCTGACCGGCTCGTTCCACAAGGCCATGCTCATCCCCGAGCCGTTCCTCGCCGCGCTCGGCTTCCGTGACGAGTCGCGGCTGGCCGATCCCGCGTATCTCGATCCGGTGCGCAACTCGCTGTTCGTGGACAGCGGCGCGGGCACCACGGACGTGTGCCTGGTGCAAGGCTACTTTCCAACGGCGGACGATCAGATCAGCATCGCGTTCGCCGGCGACAAAGTGGACGTGCTCCTGCAGGAGGGCATCCGTCGCGCCCATCCCGAGGTCAATCTCTCGCTCGCCCGGGTCCGCGAGCTGAAGGAGCAGTACTCGTTCGTGGGCAAACCCGAGTTGCCGATCAGCGTCAGCGTCGTGATCGGCGGCAAGGCGCGGAAACTGGACCTGACCGAGGCGATGGCCGCCGCGAGTCAGCCGCTCCTGCTGGAGATTCTCGAATGCGTGAAGACGGCCATTGGCCGGACCTCGAACGACACAGTGGCGGAACTGATGCAGAACATCATTCTCACCGGGGGCGGCAGCCGGATTCGGAATCTCGACACCGAGCTGCAGCGCTTGCTGACCGAGGAGGGCTACGAGAAACCGCGCGTGTTGACCGTGGGCGAGAACTACAAGCAACACGTGGCGAAGGGCGCGCTGGTGGCCGCCCGGCAGGCGCAGGAAAGCCAGTGGCAGACGCTCGGCGGTTAGTCCGCCCCGCGGACTGACCGCGGATCCTCAATCCGGTTCACCTGCCGGATGCGCAGGGGACCTTCCGGCTGTCCGGAGGTAAATTGCCAACCGCGATCAATCAGGCGGCGCCTGGAGTTCGTAGCTGAGAAAGGACAGGCAGTAAATGGCGGCGGTTTCGCTGCGGAGCACCAATGGCCCAAGCGTGATCGCCTGCGCCCCGGAGCCGCGGATCGCGCCCAGTTCCGCCGGGGTGAAATCCCCTTCCGGCCCAACCCACACCGCGATCTGTCGCGGCGGCCGGCCGTGCTCGGCGTGATAAGCCTTCAAAACCTCGCGTGGGTGGCGGCTGCCCGGTTGCAGTGATGCCAGCAGCGCCAGATCGAAGCTCTCGCCGCGCGCCAGGAACACACCCGGCTTGACCGGTTCCTCGATCGCCGGCAACCACGGCGACCCGCATTGTTTGATCGCTTCGATCGCGATGGTCCGCCACTTCTCGGTTTTCCGTTCAGCCGCCTCGCCTTCGAGCTGGGCAACGCTCCGCTCGGACAGCACCGGCACGAGCCGCCTGGCGCCCAATTCGGTGGCCTTCTGCACGATGATCTCCATGCTCTTCGGCTTGGTCACCGCCTGGATCAACGTCAGCCGGCAGGGCAGCGACGTCAGCAGGTTTCGCTGCTGCACGGCGAGTTCCACCCGGCCGCCGGCCGTGTCCCGCACGTCGCACAACAGCTCGTGCCCGGCGCCATCGAGCACGACCACGCGTTCTCCGGGGCCGATGCGGAGCACATGGAGCGCGTGGTGCGCCTCCGGGCCCGTGAGCGCGATCGTGTTGTCCTGGCAGTGTGAAGGCGGCAGATAGAAACGGTGCATGATTCGTGAGGTGCGATTGGCCGGCAACGCCGGCCGGCGCAATCAACTGAAGAATTCCCTGGCCTTCTCGAAAAAACTCTTGGTGCGCGGGTTGACGCTGGCGTCGCAGGTCGCCGCGAATTCCTCCAGTTTCGCCCGCTGGGTGCCGTTCAACCGGGTGGGAACCTCGACCAGCACGCGCACGTGGAGATCGCCGTGACCATGCCCCTGAACATTGCGAATGCCCTTGCCCTTCAGGCGGAAGATCGTCCCGTTCTGTGTCCCGGCGGGAATCTTGATGTGCGCGGAGCCTTCCAGGGTCGGCACCGCCACCTCCGCCCCCAGGGCGGCGTGCACAAAGCTGATGGGCACTTCGCAGACCAGGTCGTCGCCCTCCCGTTGAAAGATGTCGTGGGCTCGCACATGCAGCACAACGTAGAGGTCACCTGACGGAGCGCCGCGCACGCCGGACTCCCCCTTGCCGGTGAGCCGCAGGCGGGTGCCATCATCCACGCCGGCCGGAATGCGGACGGGAATTTGCGAAGGCCGTTCAGTGCGACCGGTGCCCCGGCAGGTGCGACAGGGTTTCTCGACAATGCGGCCGGCACCCTCGCAGCGTGGGCAGCTTTGCCGGACGCGCAGGAACCCGCCCAACACCTGATCCACCTGGCCGCGGCCCTGACAGGTCGAACACGTCTTCGTGCCGGAGCCTTTCTCCGCACCGCTGCCATGGCAGACTTCACACACCTCGGCCTTGTTCACGGTGATCTCCTTCTCGCAACCCAAGGCGGCCTCGGTAAATTCAATCTCGAGGTCGAACCGCAAATCCGCCCCGCGCTCGCCTCCGGGCGGGTGGCCGCGCGATTCGCCGCCGAAGAATTCGTCGAAGATCGAGCCGCCCCGACCGCTCCCGGCGCCGAAGACCTCGCGGAAAATGTCGAAGGGATCGTGGAAGCCGCCGCTCCATTCGCCGCGCGCGCCCGCCGCTCCGGCCCGGGTCCGCGGGTCGAATGCCGCATGGCCATATTGGTCATAGGCCGCCCGTTTCTGGGCGTCATTGAGCACCTCGTAGGCCTCGCCCAATTCCTTGAATTTTTCCTCGGCGGCTTTGTCGCCTGGGTTTCGGTCCGGGTGGTACTTCAACGCGAGCTTGCGATAGGACTTCTTGATCTCCTCGTCGCTCGCGTTCCGCTCCACCCCGAGAACCTCGTAATAATCGCGCTTGGCCATCGGCAGTTGAAAGGTTGGGGCGGGACTAGGCCGCCGGGACAGATGGTTTCCTGGCTACCACCACCGTGGCCGGCCGCAGCAGGCGGTCGCGGAGACGGTAACCCTTGCGCACTTGCTGCAGGACGCCGCCCTCGGCAACGTCAGCGGATTCCTCGTGGGCCACCGCCTCGTGCAATTGCGGATCGAACTTCTGACCCGCGGCCTCGATTTCCTCCAAGCCTGCCTCCGCGAGGAGGCTGCGCAACTGGCTGCCGACCATCGTGAACCCGGTCTTCAGGGAATCGGCCACCGGGCTCGAGGCGTTGTCGGCGGCGGCGAGGGCCATGTCAAGATGGTCCAGCACCGGGATCAGCTTCTGCAGCAGGGCTTCGTTCGCGGTCCGGGCCGCTTCCTGGCGCTCGCGGGCGGCCCGCTTTTTGAAATTGTCCAGCTCCGCCACGGCGCGCAGGTAGCGGTCCCAGTTCTCGTCCGCCTTCGCCGCCTTCGCCTTCAAGCCGGCGATCTCTTCCGGCGTCAACGGTGGGAGGGATGCGTTCCCGGCCTCGGTGCCCGGCGCCGGAGTTACCTCGGCGGTCAGCGTTGTTTCCCCGGCTGACGGGGTTGGCCCCGCGGCCGGCGAACCGACCTTATCAGAATCGGTTGTTGATTTCGTTTTGCTCATCACAATCCAATCGAAGCGCGCACCATACACAAAGCCGCCCCGCGGGGCAACTGGTCAACGCAGCCCCCAGCAATTTCGGAACGTGAGCCCTTCCTCGCGTCTGGGGCCGCACCCCGGGGAAAACTCCGGCGCCAGATTGGATTGCTCGGTTAAGGCAGTTCCCTTCACCGCGGCCAGAGACGACACTCCCCTGTTCCCCATTTCCCTGATCTCTACCGCCAGTCTGTCAAGGAGCAACGGCCTGAAAACCCTGCCCCCCAAGGGCGTCACCCGCTCTGAAACCACAGTTCCCAAGGCAGGTCCGCCTCCAGGTTTCCGAAATCGCTGTCCCCGGCAAATCCCCGGGAATCGGCCGCAACTCACGTGTCAGCTTGCCGGCCAACCGCACACGCCTCGTCGTTGCCATGTTCCCCTGAATGGCCTGCCGAAGCCTGGTCATGAGAGAAGGTCAACTCAGTATCCGCCGGACCCGATGGAACCCGGCTGGCCGGCCGCCGGCACGCCGGCTTCCTCGGCCGCCGCCCGACGCCGGTATTCGTCCAGCATCGCCGCCGTGGCGGTCGCGCCGCAACGGGAGGCGCCGAGGTCGCGGACCTTGATGAGGCCGTCGAGATCGCGGACGCCCCCGGCAGCCTTGACCTGGACTTTGGCCGAGACGCTCGCTCTCATCAGCGCGAGGTCATGCTCGGTGGCGCCTTGGTAATTGTAGCTGCCGTCGGGCTGCTTCACGAAGCCGTAGCCAGTCGAGGTCTTCACCCAGTCGGCGCCGGCGCGCTCGCAAAGCTGGCAGAGCTGGCGCTTGAAATCATCGCTGCCCAGCCCCGCTCCGCCCTTGGTGAGATAATCGTTCTCGAAAATCACCTTCACTTTCCCGCCATGCCGGTGCGCCTCGTCGCCGACGGCTTTGACATCACGCTCCACGTATTCCCAGTCGCCGCTCAGCGCCTTGCCGAGGTTGATGACCATGTCAATCTCGACCGCGCCGTCGCGGCAGGCCAGCTCGGTCTCGTAGCGTTTCGACTCGGTGCAGGCGTTGCCATGCGGAAAGCCGATCACGCAGCCGACGCGCACGCCGCTCCCGCGCAACAGTTCGACGGCGCGCTTGACGGCGTAGGGCTTGATGCAGACCGAGGCGACGCCGTATTTCGCAGCAACTTTGCAGCCGGCCTCCAGTTCCTGGTCCGTCAGCGTCGGATGCAGGAGCGAGTGGTCAATCATCCTGGCGAGTTCGGAGTAGGTGTATTTCATGGGAGAGCCTTTTAGCTGCCAGGTTTGTTTCATTCAGTAGGGAGCGGCAATCGGCTCGAACGTCATGCCGTTGAAATCGTGCAGGAGCTTGGCGTCGCCGAGTTTGTTCGCACTCTTGATGGACCGAGCGAATAAGCAGCCATGCTCCGCCCAGACCAAGCGCTTTCCGTCAACGTCCGCCCATTCCCACGACGGGCATTTCAATGAACTGCCGGATTCAGCCTGCTTCAATTCATGCTCATCCCAATAGCAGCCTTTCCCGGCGGGCGAGCCAACTTGAGCGTGGGCAAGTTTCCTAAGAAACCAACCTCTGGGCAGAGTCTTCTCAAAAACGGTAGCCCCACCACAGGCGGCCGCGTGTTGGCTACGAAGGATCCAGCCGTCGCGCTGTAGTCTGACATAGTAGACGCCAGGACACTCACCACCATAATAAGCAGTGGGTGCGAAGGCCGTATCGCGGGAAACCTCGCTACTGTCCCGCAGTTGGATGTGGCCATAGCCGTCGTTCACCCAGTACTTCCGCTGGTCGGTGAAGAGTCCGCCTCCGTGCCAGCAGTCACCCTTGCCAAGAAGAACCAAGGCCTTGAGCCACGGCGTCCGCGAGATCGCCGTCCACGCGCCGCCGGTCTTGGATTCGCCACGGCCGTTCATCGCGAAATAGATGAGATACTTGCCGTCGGGGGACACGTCAGAACGACGCTCGTAAATCCGGCCTCGCAACCATTGTCCAACGTGAAACTCGTCTGTCGTCCGGTTCCAGAGAATCGAGCACACCGACTTGGAGGGTCCCCGCCTCAGGACCAGCCCAACCGGAGCCGATCGGGCCATCAGAACGTGCAACCGAGCAGGGAACGTGGTTGACATGTTTGGAGCTGAAAATCAGATGCCGAGTTTGTCATCCGAAGAACGATGCCAGCACGTTGCGGGCGACTTGGATGGCGGCCTGGCGACCGGCGAGCGTCTTGCCGAAGGTGTCGTCCTCGACTTCGATGCACACCGGGCCGTCATAACCGACCTCCATCAACGCCGCCATGAACCCCGCCCAGTTGATGTCGCCGTAGCCGGGAATCCGCGGTTGATGCCATTCCAGTGGCACCGCGAACACGCCGACGTCGTTGATCCGCTCGCGGCGGATGCGCACGTCCTTCGCATGAAGGTGAAAGAGCTTGTCCTTGAACTCGCGCAGCGGCGAAACCGGGTCCATCCATTGCAGGATGAAGTGCGACGGATCGTAGTTGAGGCCGAAGTTCGGGCTGGGGAGGTCGCTGAAGGCGCGCCGCCAGATCACCGGCGTGGTCATCAGGTTCTTGCCGCCCGGCCATTCGTCGTCGGTGAAGAGCATCGGACAGTTCTCGATGCCGATCTTGATGCCGTGGTCCTCGGCGAACGCAATCAGCGGCCGCCAGGTCTTAAGGAAGCGCGGCCAGTTCGCGTCCACCGACTTGGTCCAGTCGCGGCCGACGAACGTGTTGACGTTTTTCAGACCGAGCAGTTCGGCGGCGAGGATGACCTTTTTAAGATGGTCCGTGGCCTTCTTCGCCGTGACCGGATCGGGATCGAGCGGATTCGGATAATAGCCGAGGCCGCTCAGGCTGACGCCGTGCTTGGCACAGAGCGCGCTGACGTCGTCGGCTTGCGCCTGCGTGAAGCCGGTGACGTTGAGGTGCGTGATGCCGGCGTATTTGCGTTCCGCTTTGCCCACGGGCCAGCACATGACCTCGACGCACGCGAGCCGTTCGGCGGCGGCAAATGCGAGGATTTGGTTGAGATTGAGTTCAGGAAGAATGGCAGTGACGAATCCGAGTTTCATAGGTTGGCGGGTGGAGGTAGTTGGTTGAGCCTGAAAAAGCGCAAGCGGTATTGGACCGAGGTTCACTTAAATTCTCCGAAGCCGAACACCTTCTCCGGCACATGAAAGGCGATCCGGCCGGGTTCCGACGTTTCCAGGAACGCCATCATGCGCGCGTTCCACTCCGCCAGCTTGGGATCCTGGCGGCTGCGGTTCCAATGCGCCTCGCTCGGTGCCGTTGCGAACAGGCAGAGCCGGCCGGCCTCGTGATAGACAGCCATGCTGACGCCATGGTCGCTCATGCCGCGCGCAATCTCGGGCCAAAGCTCATCGTGGGCCTTGCGATAGCCCGGCAGGGCGCCGGGTCTCAATTTCATCGTGAGCGCGATCGTGAACACAAAACGCCTAAACCTTCACCCACGATTTCGACCGGTTGCTGTTCACGATCGCCTCGCCGACGGCGACCTCCTGATGACCATCCTCGGCCGTGGCAAACAAATGCTGACCAGGATCGCCGGCGATGGCGGCGTAGATCGAACGGAAGCTCATCTTGAACGTGTCGGGGAAACCCTCGACGTGGCCCGGCGGATAATCCATGAAGCCGGCCGCGCCGTTGCCAAAGGCGGGCGTGGCCCGCACAGCGGTTTCGTTGGCGCCATCGCGGTTGCCGAACCGCAGCATCTCCGGGTCTTCGGAGCACCACCACGCGGACTTCTTTGACCCGTAAATCTCGATGCGGATGCAGTTCTTGCGGCCGGCGGCCACCTGCGAGACGCCGAGGTTGCCGCGCGCGCCGCTGGCGAATTCCAGCAGCACGTTCGCAAAATCCTCGGTCGCGACCCGGTAACGGGCGTAGCGCAGCTTCGCGTCCGCCTTGGCGAACGTCGGCACCTCGCCGAGGGGCCGCTTGCGCGTCTGGTGCAACGTGCCGAGGTCGGCCAACACCGATTTGATCCTGGCGCCGAGGATGAAAGACACGGCGTCCATCCAGTGCGTGCCGATGTCGGCCACCGCGCGCAACGTCCCGCCCTCCCGCGGGAGCAGGCGCCAGTTGTAATCGGTGTCCTTGAACAGCCAGTCCTGCAAATAGGAGCCATTGACGTGGATGATGTCGCCCAATTCGCCGCGTGCGACCAGGTGGTGAAGTTGCAGGACGGCGGGGTAGAACCGGACGTTGTAGTTCACCGCGAAGACCCGCCCGGCGGCGCGCACGGTCCTGACGATCCGCGCCGTCTCGCGCGTGTTCATCGCCAGCGGTTTTTCGCAGACGACGTGCTTGCCCGCCCGCAACGCCGCCAGCGACATCTCACAGTGGAACCGGTTGGGCGTGGTGATGTGGACCACGTCCACATCAGGGCAGGCCAGCATTTCGCGATAGTCGGCAAACGCCTGCGGGATGGCCAGTTTGACGGCGGCTTTGGCGGCCAGGTCAGCCACGTCACAGATCGCGGTCACGGTCACACCGAGGCGGCGCAGCGCCTCGACGTGAACAGGACCGATGAAGCCGGTGCCGATGACGCCGGCCCGGAGGGAAGCGGTGGGTTGGGCGATGTTCATGTTCAAGGATTAGCAGGCTTGAGTGGCACCACACTTGATGGGAGCCGGCGGTCCACAGATGACCAGACTGGCCGGCCGCGGCCGTTTGGCGGCGCCGATGGCGTTATGAAACTCATATCGGTCGCCGCGGTACAGCGTATCCTCGAACCACAGCGGCGACTCCGCGTGGCCGACGGCCCGCACGCGCAAGGCAGCCGTCCCGGCGGGCACCCGCAATCGCCGCGCATCGGCGGACGACAGGTTTACGGCCTGAATCGTCTCGTCGGCCGCGGTGACCGGCAGGCCATATTTCCGGGTCAACAGATCGTAAAGCGATCCTTGCACCAACGCCCTGGTCAGTCCGGGACAGAGCCGGGCCGCGAGGTGACGCCGCTCCAGAATCACCGGCTCGCCCTCCACCAGTCGCAGCCGCTCGAAGTAGTAGAGTGGGTCGCCCTCGCCCAGCCGAAGCGCCTGGCGGACCTCGTCGTGGGCCCGCCCGGCCTTCAAGGACTCGAACTTGAGCACCCGCGTCGCGGACTGCTTCCCGGCCAGCGCCGCCTTGCGGGTGAAACTCATCAGCGACTGCAGGTCGTAGTCCAGCACGCCCTCGCGCACGAAGCTGCCGACGCCCTTGCGGAATTCGAGCACGCCCTCGACCACGAGGTGCGACAGCGCTTTGTTCGCGGTGACCCGGCTGACGCCGAAGCGTTCGCCGACCTCGCGTTCCGTGAGAAACTGCTGACCGGCCTTGAACTCGCCGTCGCGGATGAGCCCCTGGAGCAGCCCGTTCAACTGCCGGTACACGGGATCTTTGACCAAGCGCCCGGTCTTCAATGGCGTCGGCATGACAACTGGTGGCATAGCCACTTGTTTGGTAGTCAAAGCGCCCCGCCACTGTCAACCCCAAACCATGTGAGCGGCAAACCTTTCCGCGCCAGGGCCAGCGCGAAGGCAATTGCCAACCGAAGCGGCCAGCACGCGAAAGACCTGTGGCGGAATACGACAGCGCTTGCCCGCGGCCACCCCTGACCGCGATTGGCATCGGTTGGCAAGGCACCGCACCGGCAACCCCGTTGGCACGGGGCCACGCGAGGGGTTGGAGAAAATCGGCGCCGGCTACTTCGCGGGCGTCGCGTTCGTGCCCGCCGGCGGCACGGTGACCGGCGGGGTGGTCACCGCATTGGTTGCGGCCGCGGCCTTGTTCTGCAACTCGCGGGTGAGGACGTCGGAGAGGTTGGTCAGGTTCGAACCGGCCGGAAGATTGGCCTGGGCCGCCGCGGCGGCGGCCGCGCGCTTCAGCATTTCCCGTTCAATGCCGCGGGGACCCGACTTGGCCTCATGGTTCATCAGGATGGCCAGCACCAGGCACAGGCCGAGAAAGAAGCCGGCGCCGTACTTGGTGATGCGGCTGAGCACCGTGCCGGATCCGGCGCCAAACAGCGCGTCGGAGGCCGCACCACCGAAGGCCAGGCCGGCGCCCGCTTCCTTTTTGGGAAGTTGAATCAGCACCAGCAGGATCAGCAGGAGGCTGTTCAGTGTCAGCACCAGCGTCAGGAGAGCAATGATCAGACCCATAAGTAATAATTCTGTCCGTTAGATCGAATTTTTCACGATGTCGGAGAAGCTGCGAACCTCGAGTGCGGCGCCGCCCACCAGCGCCCCATCCACATCCGGCTGCCCCATCAATTCGCGGGCATTGGCGGGCTTTACGCTGCCGCCGTATTGGATGCGGACCCGCCGCGCCACCGCCTCGGTGAACATGGCGGCGAGCACCTTGCGAATGAACGCGTGCGCCGCCTGGGCCTGCTCGGTCGTGGCGGTCTTGCCGGTGCCGATCGCCCACACCGGTTCATAAGCGATGACCGTTTCCTCCACCTGGTCGGAGGTCGCCCCCGCCAGGCTGCCGCGGACCTGGGTTTCCAGGACCTTCTCGGTCTGGTCGGCCTCGCGCTCGGCCAGCGTCTCGCCCACGCAGACGATCGGCTTCAGGGCGGCGGCATGGGCCGCCAACGCTTTTTTGGCGATGAGTTCGTTCGACTCCTTTTGATACTGGCGCCGCTCGGAATGGCCGAGAATGACATAGCGCACCGAGAATTCCTTCAACATCGCCGCGGCGATTTCGCCGGTAAACGCGCCGAAGTTGTGCTCGCTCATGTTCTGGGCGCCGAGCCGGATGTTCGAATCGAGAACCACCTTGGAGACGTCGGTCAGGGCGGTGAAGGGCGGACAGACAACGAGGTCCACCTCCTTGATGCTGGCCAGCTCGCGTTTAAGGCCGTTCACCAGGTCAACCGCCTCGGCCACGGTCTTGTTCATCTTCCAGTTGCCGGCGATGATCAATTTGCGGTCCTTATTCATGCGAATCCAAAGGTTCCATTGAGTTGAATGTCACGTGTCCGGGGCGGTTCACTTGTCCGCCAGCGCCGCCACGCCGGGCAGCACCTTGCCTTCAAGAAACTCGAGGCTCGCGCCGCCGCCCGTGCTCATGAAGGTCACCTGCCCACCCAGACCGGCCTTGTTCAGCGCCTTCACGCTGTCGCCGCCCCCGATGATGCTCGTGGCGCCCCGCTGGGTGGCGTCGGCGACCGCCCGGGCAATCGCGTTGGTGCCGGTGGCGAACTGCTCGTTCTCAAACAAACCCATCGGGCCGTTCCACAAAATCGTCTTCGCGCCGGCGATGACGGCGGCGTAAGCCTTGACCGTTTCCGGACCAATGTCGAGCCCGGCGGCGTTCGCCGGCGTGTCGAGGCTCGTGCTGGCCGTGGGATTCTGCCACTCGATCACCGGCTTGCCCTTCTTGTCGAGCTTGTCCGTCTTGACCGGTGTGGCGACCACGTCGTCCACCGGCAAAAGGAACTGCACCTTCCGCGCCGCCGCCTTGGCCAGCGCCGCCCGGGCGACCTCGGTCTTGTCGGCCTCGACCAGGGACTTGCCGGTCTGGTGTCCGTCCGCCAGACGGAACGTGTAGGCCATTGCGCCGCCAATGAGAATGGAATCGGCCTTCTCCAGCAGGCGGTCAATGACCGTGATCTTGTCGGAAACCTTCGCCCCGCCGAGAATCACCACGAACGGCCGGGCGGGGTGTTCGAGCTCTTCCCCGAGGAACTTCAGCTCCTTTTCCATGAGCAGGCCGGCGGCCGCCACGCCGCCGCGCGCGGCCACGACCCGCGCCACGCCCTCGGTCGAGGCGTGCGCCCGGTGGGCGGAGCCGAAGGCGTCGTTCACGTAGGCCTCGGCCGTCTTGGCCAGTTTCTCCGCAAACGCCGGATCGTTGGCTTCCTCCCCGCTGTAAAAGCGAACGTTCTCGAGCAGGAGCAGTTCGCCATCCTTGAGCGCCTGGGCAGCCTGCTCGACCTTGTCACCGATGCAGTCGTCCACGAACGCCACCGGCCGGACCAGCAATTCCGCCAGCTTGGCGGCCACGGGCGCCAGCGACATGGAAGGCTCGCGCTTCCCTTTGGGCCGGCCCAAGTGGGCGGCCAGGATCAAACGGGCGCCCTGCCGGACCAGTTCGGTCAGCGTGGGGAGCGTCTCCTGGATCCGGGTGGCGTCGTTGATGACCATCTGGCCATCCTTCTCCTCCATCGGGACGTTGTAGTCCACCCGCACGAAGACGCGCTTGCCGCGCAAATCCACATCTTTGATCGTCAGCTTGGCCATAAACCAAATTCCAAAATTGAGCGGGAAGGATAATCGAGCCGCCCGGTGAGTCAAAGAGAAATCCCGCAGAATCCCGCAGCTCCGCAGCTCGGGTGAATCTGGCCGACGGGCGGGCACTACCTTGGGGGTGCCTCGGCCCGGTCGGCACGGAATCTGATCCGATAGACCCGGTTGGGATCGCAGCGGCCCGGATTCGGAACCAAAACGAACTTGCTGCTGACCACCGGCTGCAGATCCTGCCCCTCGGTGACGGTGATGTTCTTCAGCCGGTGCGCGAAGAACTCGATGATCGGCCGGCCGCCGCGCTGCGAACCGTTGGTGTTGACCGGCGCAAAGGATTTCGCGCCCCAACGCGGTCGGATCTCGAAGGTGAACTCCCCTTTATGTTCGAGCAGTTTCTGGTCCCATGCCCTGTCATGATCCGCCATGCGTGCCTCCCACGCCGGGTCGCCGTAGAACGCCACCGTGTCGCGGTCGTAAAGCAGTCCTTCCTTGTCCGCCTGGCTCAACGGAGTGGATTGCAGGCGATGGATCAGCGCCGCTTGGTTGGCGAAGAACGCCTCGGCGAAGGTGTAGCGGCCCGGCTGCTCCAGGAAATAGTCCAGGCAACCCCAGCCGGCGTAACCGTACCAGGAAGTGACCGTGTAGCCGATCATCTGGTTGACTCCACCGCTGTTGAGGAACGCCAGCGCCATTGCGTCCGGACCATCAATGTGCCCCATCAGACAATTGCCGACCGGCAGATAGAGTTTCGGATTCCGCGACTGGATCGGGTGGCGCCGGCCCTGGGTGTCCAGTCCATACAACACCCCGTTCTCGCAACGGAACTGGCCATTCCGATACCGGTAGCCGATCTGCCAGTCGTGCTCCGTGGCATGGCCCGAGGTGACAAAGAGATCGGCCTGGTAGTCGGTGAGCGTCTTGACCAGGGCCTCGGTGGTGTCGGCCGGGCCTTTCAACTCCTGCGGCGCGCCACGTTTTTCCTTTTTCACCATCCGGCCCTGGTTGAGTTCGCAATACCAAACGCCCTCGTCGCACATTGGCAGCGCAACGTCCGTGCCGCCGGCCACCTTGTGGACGACGAGCGGTTTCTGCCAACGGGCAATTCGGAGGGTGTTGGCCGCATTGTAGCCGGTGAGGATGCCCCAGAAGCAATCCGTGTACGGGTCGTCGTCGAACTGCCGTGTCATCCGGTGGACCGCTGCCACGAACTCGCGGCTGACCTCGGCCGGCTGGGCGACGAAGCAGACGTAGCGCGGAAACTGGCGACGCAGGGCCGGCAGGGCTTCCGTCACCGAAGATTCATAAGTGACCACGGTGGCGTGATGTTGCTGCACGAGCGCTTCGACGACGCGCTGCCATTCCGCATTGCCGTTGGTTTTTCGGGAGACCACGGCGGCGTAGTCCGCACCAAAACCCACCGCACCGGCGGTGAAGATCGCCCCGGCCAGCAGGATCCCGAGCTTGTTCACGGGCCCAGCTTTGCATCCGCCGCGCGAGATGCCAGTGCGAAATTCGCGCTATGCCGGCCGCCGGCCGGATCCCGTTTCCGCCGTGCAGTTTTGCTGCCGCGGGTGCCGCTTGGAAGTGTGGCGTCGCCGCAACGTGCCTCGTTTTCAAGCTCCGGGAGGAACCGGAAGGCGAGAACTCGAGTTTGGCGACCCTGCCGGGACTCTAACCCAGACTTCATGACGCGGAACCGACACCGGCACACGCGACCGAAGGCCCGCCGAGAGACCGTGCGGGGAGACGGCAGGGCGTATGCGGTGCGAGCATAGGTTCCCGCTTTGAACTTCCGGGCCTTTCCGAACGAAACAGCCCACCAGCCTGAGCGAACCACGGCGGAGTCCGTCGCAGCTCACAGGACAACATCCGCGTGCGCCTTCAATTCACGCCGAACGCCGTGCCCCATGTGGTCGAGAAAAATGCGGACACCTTCCCGTCGCGCGAACTTGAAGGCCGGGACCAGATCACTGTCGCCGGTAACAACAACGATGGTGTCCACCATTGCGCGCAACGAAAGTCGAGCGATGTCCAGGCCGATGCGCAAATCTACGCCCTTTTGTTCCAAGTCTGGCACGATGTCGTGTGCCGTGGGTGGGCGGGGTGCCTTGACCATCGCTTTGAACGCGCTATCACCGAGTTTCCACCCGTGCACAGCAACTTCCCCAAGCCGAACCGCAAAATTCGGAGTGAGTTCCAGCTTGTCGAGGAGGCTTACCTGGCGCCCGAATTCCGGGGTTGTCGCGAGGTCGCGCTTGGAGCCGTCAATCGGGTTGGTAAGGCAATCCTTGGCTGGCGAGGCATCGTAGAAGTAAATCCGGAGAAGTTCCCGATTGGCCAATTTGGGGTGACTCGCGATCCGCTGGCATTCTTGATCCACGTCACTGGCCGTCGGGAAATGCCCCAAAGTGCGCTGCAGTTTCTTCGTCACGAAGCCGCCGTCCAACAGGATGGCATACTTGAAGGCCATAAATAAAAGTGGCCCGGATCACTCGTGACACCTTGCGGTGTGCTTGGATCAATGACGAATGAATGGGCCGTGTTATCTGCCGTATTTCTGCCACGGGTCACACCACGATGCAAGTCTTTTTACAGTCTTTTTTACTGTCTTTTTCCACTGATCGTGCGAGCGCGACAATCAGCACATACCAACACAGGTGATTGCAGTTGAACTGGTTGCGACCTGGAATGGCATAAGTTTCCGCCCCTATCCCTGACGCTGCCAGCGGCGAACTTGGCCCCCGGCTTCCGGGGAGGGGGCCATCGTAGCGACGCCGTAAAGACCGGCAGACGCGCCGGGGTGGGAATTCGCTGGCGTTACACTCGCCCGCCCCGGATGGTCGCGCGTAGGCCGCAACGGTGCGCGGCCGGCCGCGAGAACAACAAGCCCCCGCGCGTCGCGACCGCACCGGTGTTCGGGTTGGCGGCCAGGGGGACAAGGAATCTACTTTGACGCGGCCGGCCGGCGTGCGACGGGTGGAGGCCCCCTTTTGACGGGTACCCTGTGAATCAATTGTCACCCACGATACAAATTGGCCTTCGGGCGGGTAGCTACCTACAGCGGCACTCATGGATTACCGCGCCGCCGCTTCAGATTTGAAGCCGCGCGTTGCGGCAGTATTTCACTGCCTGAGCGATGTCAAGTTCGCTGGTCTGCGGCCCTGATCGGACGTAGAAGTGGGTGCGGTTTGAAAGGCGCAGAAGCGCCGCCTGCGGGGCCGCGCCTACGCCAACGCAACAAACCCTATACCCGACAAAATCCGGGTCATCTTCGATCCGGCTGTGAATGTAGTGGGAGAACTGCCCGCCGATCGAACTGGCAATGAAGTCATGCAATCGCTGGCGGAACGTATCCTCAGAGCCGTTGCAGCTTTGAAGATCATCAGCGAGGCCCCAAGGCTGCCCCGTGTCGTCAACGCCGATGAACAGGCTGCCGCCGCCGGAGTTAAGGAAGGCCACGATTGTCTTCAGGACATTCCGTCTGGGCTCTTCGTCCGCATGGCCACGCTCGCGGTTCCATAGCAGCGACCGTTTGAATTCGACGTGCTGCCCTTCGCCCTGTTTGCGGGCCTCCGTCAGCGACGGATGGATATGCTGACGCCGGATTTCGTCACGAACGAAGTGGACGATTACTATGCTTACCACCACCAGCCATGCCGACGTAGCCACTCCGATGTTGAACCGTCTTTGATCCCAAATGGCGCGCTGTTCGGCGGAAAATTCCTTGGTGACTATCACCGTTGCGATTGGCCGCTGGGCAGTGTCGGTGACGACGCGGCTGGCCAGAACGTACGGCTTGCCGTCCAAGACGAGTTCGCGGCGGGAGTAAAGCTCAGAAAGGAACGCCGGGTCAGCGCGCAAGGGCAACTCGCCAAAGACCTTTTGGACTTCTCCCTTTTGATCGAAGACTGCGTAATCAACCGCCCATTCAATTGAGTGAGCATTCACCCGAAGCGCATCTTCCAGCGTATCCCCGAACTTGGCGGCGTTGGCAAGCAAGACCGCGTCCGCGTCTTTGAATCTCGATGCGCCGGTCAATCCGAGAGCGAGTGAACCGCCCTTCAACTCCCTGGCAAAGACCCTCCATTGTTCGCCATCTCCTGACACGAGACTTTGAAGACCAGTGAATGAGATATTCGTTGGAGCCACAAGGCGACCCAACAATTCCGGGGAGGGACCTTCGATGTCAATCACCATGCCGCTAGGAGTGAAGACGTACCATTCACCCGCGGTGATGAGAGCTTGCCGGTAAGCGGTCCGGTTCAGCCCATTCGTGCCGGCAAGCTCCCCGGCGATCTCCTTCGCCCCGGCGTTTGCCTCGGAAACGGCCGCTGAAACCAGTTGATGCCGGACAAAGATGAGCTGGCCTCCGCCGATGCCAGTGAACAGGACGGCGAACAGCCCGGCTGTAGCAATCGCCCTCCGCCTGATTGTCATGGCAATTTGTCTTGCTCTCAGTAGTGCCTGCACATGTTCCACAAGGGCTGGCTCCTGGCTTCCGGGTTGCCCGCGTGTCACGGCGAGCGGAGACGGTAGAAGCGGGCGGGATAATTCGTCCACTGGGGATCGCTAAAATAGGAGGAGCCACCGGTCAGGATGTTGGCTCCCACCACAGACCAGGTTGGATTGGCCAGGTTCGTGCAGGCTTCAACCACAACGACCGGACTGCTGCTCCCATTGATCGTGAACCCGAACCGGTTTGTCCGCACGCCAAAGCTGACATCGCTGGTTGGCATCAGTGGGTTCCAGAGGACAGCCCATGTGCCCCAACCCGTCGTCCCCGGCAGGTAATAGACGGTCGCCGGAGTATGGTAGAACACGTCCCAGGAAAGGGAAACGGCGTTCCCTTGGAAATAGACTCCTCCGAGGCTGTAGCACTCCTCGAACGCCGCACCCCCGATGCCGGTGACACTTTTGGGAATCGTGATGCTCGTCAGACCCCAGCAGCCAGCGAACGCCGAGCCCCCGATGGTAGTGACGCCGTTGCCGATTGTGACGCTGGTCAAACTGGTGCAGCCACCGAACGCATAGCCCCCGATGCTAGTGACGCCATTCCCGATCGTGGCGCTTGTGAGCCTCGTGCAGCCACCAAACGCATTGTCCCCGATGCTAGTGACATTATTGGGGATCGTGACGTTGGTCAGGCTGATGCAGCCAAAGAACGCACTGTCCCCGAGGCTGGTGACCGGCAGGCCATCAATCGTGCTTGGGATAATCACCGCACCGCCGAACCCGGTGTACCCGGTAATGGTGATAGTGCTGTTATTCGTCGTGTAAGTGTACGGTACTTGTCCCTGCGGGTTCCACGTTGGAAGACCACCGAACGTGAAGCCCCAGCCCGTAGTTCCCGGTACATAATAAACGGTTGCATTGGTGTCCCCATAGAACACATCCGCACCAAGGGTGGGAGCGTTGCCTTGAAAATACATTTTCGTCAAGTTGTTGCAATATTCAAAGGCCCCGTCGCCGATGTTGGTGACGCTGTTCGGGATGGTCACGTTGGTCAAGCTGGTGCAGCCAGAGAACGCATCGTCCCCGATGCTGGTGACCGGCAGACCCTCAATCGTGCCTGGGATAATCACCGCACCACCGCGCCCGGTGTATTGGGTGATGGTGATGGAGCCGTTGTTCGTCGTATATGCCGCTGGCATGAGGGGGTCCCACAGAAAGGCCGGGAGACCACCAAACATCGAGGGCCAGCCCGTAGTCCCCGCCAAGTAATAGACGGTCGCCTTGTCACCGAAAAACACAGATCCACCAAGGGTGGGAGCGTTGCCCTCGAAATAGACTTCCGTCAAGCTGGTGCAGTATTCGAACGTCCCGTACCCGATGTTGGTGACGCTGTTGCCAATCGTCACGCTTGTCAGATTGGTGCAGTTCCAGAACGCATTCTCGCTGATGCTGGTGACAGTGTTGGGAATTGTGATGCTGCCGAGGCTGGTGCAATCAGAGAACGCACTTTCCCCCACGTTGATAACGCTATCACCGATCGTGATGTTGATCAGGCCGTTACAGTTATAGAACGCTTCGCCTCCGATGCCGGTGACGCTGTTGGGGATCGTGACGGCGCTGAGGCTGTAGCACTCATAGAACACACTGGCCCCGATGTTGGTCACGCTGCTGGGGATTGTGACGTTGGTCAAGCCGGTGCAGTATTCGAACGTCCCGTACCCGATGCTGGTGACGCCGTTGCCGATTGTCACGCTGGTCAGGCTGGCGCAGCCAGCGAACACAGCTCTCCCGAGGTTGGTGACGCTATTCGGGATGGTCACGTTGATTAGGCTATAGCTGTATTCGAACGCCCCGTCGCCGATGCTAGTGACACTATTGGGGATCATCACGTTGGTCAGGCTGATGCAGCTAGAGAACGCATTGGTTCCGATGCTGGTGACCGGCAGGCCGTTGATTGTGCTGGGGATGACCACCGTTCCGCCGGGACCGGTGTATCCCGTGATGGTGATTGTGCCGCCACTGGTCGTGTAGAGGAACTGGGCTTGCACTGCGGCGGGCAGAGCGAGAAAGAGCAGGAGCGGCAGGATCCTCACGGCCCAGGCGGTTCTCAAACTCAGGGAAATCTGCCTTTTCATACTTTCGGCAGGGTAGTGACAGGGTGGCAGTGAAACAAGGAAAAACCAGGATCGAAACACCGTGCCGAGACGGATTCACCCACTGTTCAGCCCTGCACCGTTCTGCGGGCTGGCAACCGTTGGCTTCCTTTGGAAATCCGCCCCAGCCGCCAAAGGAGATGGAGCCATGAACCGCGCCCCCATTTACTGCCGGGTGTCATCCTCAACCTGGCGCGGCTCTGGACAGAGGTTTCGAGCGACCAGAAGCAGCGGTTGCAGAAAGTGCTGTTCTCGGAGAGAGTAATTTTTTCAGCCGGAGAATTTGGAACCGCCGTAAAGCCCCTGATTATCAAGCTGTTGGAGAAGCCGGAAGGCGCGAAGTCAAGTTTGGCGACCCTACCGGGACTCGAACCCGTTTTAGGCCATGTTTGACACTGCGCGAAAACCGTATCGGAACCGCATGAACACTGATTCACCCTGCATTTACAGGCGATTTAGCGTTTCGAGGTCAAATGCGGGTTTCACGCGGCTTTGGTGTGCTAAGATGTGCTAGGATCGCGGAGAGCCATTCCCCTGCCCTTCCCGCCCGCCCTACGGGCAGCCGAAACGCAGCGCCCTTTCTACCCGCCGCAAGGCGGAATGTCGCTCCTGAGTTGAATGCGTGCGTCTGGCGGGCATCGTGGCGCGGACGGGCAATCGGCGCCACGCGCGGAGCGACCAGGAGGAACGGCAACGAGCCGCGCGCATCGTAGCGACGCAGTAAAGGCCAGCAGGCACGCCGGGGGCGGAATCCGCTGGCGTCACTCTCGCTCGCCCTGAATCGTCGCACGTAGGCCGCAACGGTGCGCTGCCGGCCCCGAGAACAACGCGCCCCCGCGCGTCGCGATGGCGCCGGGGCAGGCCGGCCGGGGGACAAGGAATCTACTTTGACGCGGCCGGCCGGCGAGGGACGGATGGCGGCCCCTTTTTGACCGGGATGGCCTCAACGTTCACCGTCAGCCGTGAGACACAGTGGCCTTTGGGAGATTGCCGGCCTCCAGTGGAGAAACAAGCCTTGCCGGGCGGGGTGATTTCTGAGACAAGGAAACCATGAAAGCGACCCTTCCCAGGCTCTTCTGCTGTGTGGTACTCATGCTCACGTTTGCGGGGTGTGGGTCACCGATGAGATTCAGCCAGTACTCAGGGACGCCACGACACTGGCAAACAATGCCAGATTCCATTGCCGAAACATCTTTCAAGCTCCCTGTATATCGAACGTGGCCCGACCGACCATTCGAGGTCCTTGGAACTTTGCGCTTTGAGAACCCCAACAAGTACTGGGACGACGGCGTAATAAACGAGGCTGTCGCTGCGGCCAAGAGCAAACACGGCGACGCGATTGTCATCCGCTCCGGTTCCGAGTTCGGCGTCAGTGAAAACATCGGTTCTAGCGAGGACCCGATGCAATTCACCCAACAGCACCAGATCACGGCGCTGGTGATCAAGTGGAAACCCAAGGCGGCCGTCGATGCGGAGATGGCACAACTGCGGTCGTTCAAAGAGGATTTCAAATCGAAATACGGCGACCTTTGCAGAAGTGCGTCTCTAGTCGATTCGGCAGTGGCGTATCTACAGTGGACCGGAATGAGTTTGGATTCCGCGTCAGCAACAGAGAAATTGAAAGACGTTCTGACCCAAATCAAGGATACCCAGCAAGGCGAACTGGATGGCAAATGGCTCTACCGATGCAGCTACAGCAGAAGCCGTTTGACTTCATCTTATAGTGATTTCTTTTTCGGAATCGCCTTGGTGACACTGAAGGATAACGTGCTTACGGTCGTTTCGACTTCCGGGCAGGAAATCACCTTTAGTGGAAGCTCCGACAAAGGGCGAGTCACCGGGAAGATGGGCATCAGGTCGGTTTCCATCAATTGTGACGGGGTTGCATCTAAAGAGAAAATCTCCCTGTCCGGCCAAGGACAAATACCCGACGGGACCTTTCAAGCCAATCTCATATTTCAACGTTAGGCCAAAAACACCAACGACTGCCTACTATGAAAAAGACAACCTTGCTCTTGATCGCTGCCATTGTCGCCTGCTGGGGCGTTTATCATTTCACGGCCAAAGCCGCGGAGGGTGGCGGATTTCAGACATACGAATTTGCCACGATCCGTTGGGCAGGCAGGGAGAACACGCGCTTGGTTCGACCGAACGGCAAAGTCGAAGTACTTCGCTCGGTGCTCAACCGTGTTCAACACCCGGACGGCATGGACGAGCGAGCGTTCTATATGAATGTCGCCATGAACGCTGTTGCCACTGAAGGCTACGATTTCGCAGGAATGACACAGGAGGAAATCGTGATGAAGCGACCAGTTGCGAAGTAGTCTTGGTGCCCGGCGCATGAACGAGGTCATGCTGGAATCGCGCGGCATCACCCCCCCGGACAACGGATTGTGCCTGGGCCGATGCCTCGACACGGCGGCGGAGCCTTCATTGATGCTGTCTTCTGTTGGTGACCAGTAGCACCCCAAAACCTGTCGCTGCAATCGTTACTGCCCACTGTATGAACAGCCTCGACGTGTCTATTTTGACTCCGTCCCCACTCGGTGAAGATGCAATGAATCTATAACCACAAGGTTCGGCGTAAGCGGCGACTCTAAAGGGCCTGCAAGTCCAAGGTGGAAACACTCCCATGAGGACAAAAACCGCGATGCCTGCCAAGATGATTGCGCGCTGAGTCCTGTTAAGTTGGAGCTTCTCAATTGCCGCAGGGATTCCACCCGTCCTTTGGGTTTGGCTGGGGGAACGAGAACACCCATCTGCCGGCTGAGGTTGCGCGGTATCGCTGCACATCTCCCTTGGTGGTAGCAGCGACGTACAGGCAATCTGGGGCTGTCTGTGTGGCTCTTGCTGCCGGGTGGCGGCGGTGATGGCTTCGTCATCTTGATATTTCTGGTGGAGAATCAGGACCTCTTTGACCGTCATCCGGCGCCCATCAGGTGCCCTGCGTGCTGACCAATCGAGCGACACTTTACCCTCTTTGGTCGCTTTCGTGAGCGCAGGCACGTCATAGTCAGTCTCAGTGCCGTCGGGATTCTTCACCCAATACCACATTGTTGTCCTACAGGTTGTGCATTTGCCGGACCCAACCGGGCGTTTCAACGGTGATCTGGCAACTGACTTCCGACATGGCCTTTCGTTGAATCGGCATCATGCTCCTGCCCATTCACGGGTCAAGCCCGGTTTACGCCGGAACAGGGGCCGCGCGCATCATACGGGGCCGGGCAGAGAGCGAGGGTGACGGGCCAACGCGGAAAACCCGCGACTGCCCCCCGCGCTGCAACAGGTCGCTTTCCCGGTTGCAGTCCGGGGCTTTGTAACCTACGTTAGTTGCATGGGTCACTCAACAAAAGCCCATCCGAAAGCCGTTAAGGCCGTGGCGCTTGCCTTGTTCACGGCCGGCAAATCGTCAACCGAAGTCGCCGAAATAACCGGATTGAAACCGGGGTGCATCAAATCTTGGATCAAGCGCGAGAGTTGGACCGCGGCAAGGAGCCAAGCCAGGGAGTTGACCATCGAAACAACCCGACGGGTCGTTGCTGCCGAGATTGATCGTCTTGGCCGGCAAACCCGGCAGACGTTGGCCCAGGGCGTCCACAAGCTGGCCGAGGTCGTGACTGATGAACATGCGACACCGTCCAAGCTGGCAACTGCTGAAACCAAGAGCCGGATCGTCGGGAACCTGGTCGGCAGCGCAAAAGTCCTCCACGATTGGGGGAACGGCACGGACGAGCGTCCGCTGGTGCTGGTCGGGCTGGTAGAACAAGCGATGGACCGCGAGGATAGTGCTGACACAGTTGATGCAACCGTGGTAGATACCGTTCAAGAGCCAGCCTGAGTTGCGACTCGATACGGATCAGCAGGCGTGACGTCAACTCTCCCGGCGTCTGCGGCGGGTGTCGGCATCGTCATCCGTGAGGACGGCGAACCGCACACAAAAGCGCAACTGGTGGAGGAATCGGCTAAAGCGGTGGAAGCACCGGTGGCGCTGGTGCTGGTTTGGAAGTAGCAACACGCTTTGCCACGGAAAGAGACGCGGACAGCAAACATAAGCACTTTGAGGCGTGCGGGAGTGCTACCGGCCGACGGAAGCCGCGTTGGCAGCGGGGGGTTCCGAAGACACGGCCGAGTTCGGGGCAGATTGGCGGCAAAACGTCACGGCGGGAACCTGCCGGGTTTGCTGGCTTTCAAAGGCTCATTTCTCAAAAGTCCATATATGAAGCTCGCGTAGAGAGTTTTCAAAAATCAACCCTCCAAAGCCGGCAAAGCCGGCAGCTTGGCTTTGAACGTGAACACCTGAACGTCCCTCCGGTCAGGCTCCTTCCGCGCCGTCGCGAGAGTGCTTTGCAAGTGCGGCCAGAGTGCGCCGAGACGTTTCGCAAGCCGCTTGGCGGAAAGCCGGTCTGTCAGTTCGCCGTCAACGGCGCAGAGTTTCGGCACAAGCTCGGCGGCCGTGCCGGTGAAGGTCCGGGCCTCGCGCAAGTAGCCGAGCAAGGCCGTGCCGATGGTGTCGTTTTCGAGACAAAAGGCGCTCTTGTCCGCCTCGGCAGTCCGCAAGGCGGCGATAGCCTCGGCTTCCCGCCCAAGAGCGCGGCCGATGTGGACGGCGAAGGCGGCGAAGTCCGGGTGTCGTTTGTTCAAGCCGCTGGGCACGGGCGCCTTGTCGGCGAGGGCAGCGGCGAGCGTCTGCGCGACATGGGAAAGGCCAGCGTCGCGCGCGGCCAGAATTTCCGCGCCAAGCTCGGCGTCGTCGGTGACTTCTCCGTCGCGCCGGTCAAAGCGGTCAACCAAGAGCCGGTCGGCAAGTCCAGAGTCGGCGGCGAAGGTCGGGTTGGCGGTTGTCACGCAAAGCCAGGCGCGCGCACGGAGAATGACAGTTTCGCTGTTCGTGTAGAGCTTGCGTCGTTGCGAGCAGCCGTCCGTTGCCGCGTTGGCGAGTGCGTCCGCCAGCCAGCGGCATTTCGTGTCGGCGTTGTCCAGCGTGAACAGCCCGCCCGCGTCGCAACAGGGCCAGAAATCATCCTCGGCGGCTTCCTCGACCTTGTGCGCGACAAAAGGAATTCCGAAAAGCTCGGCAAAGCCTTTCGCGGTGCGCGTCTTGCCGCTGCCGATGGCGCCGGGCAGGCAGAGCGGTGGCTTGCTGGGTGGGTTGCTCGGCAGTGAGTAAAGCCAGAGCCGCAACAGGTCTTTGCCGTGCGCGGCGATGCAATGGGCGTCGCGGAAAAGTCGGCACGTCTCGAAAGGGTCGCGCGGCTCGGTGAGTTTCCACGGTGCGAGCGTCCGGCCAGCGGCGAACAAAACGCCGTCCGCGCCGTTGTCCACGGTCGAAACCCCTTCCGCCGTTATCTTCGCGGCGCTGCCGTCGCCGTTGGAAAGGTAGATAGCGCCGGGGCGCGACGCCCAGAACGCTTCTGGCAGAATGCCGGTTGTCTGCGCGCCAGAGAGCGCCGCCGTCTCGACTTCTGCGAAGGCGTACTTGAACAGCGGGTCCGCGCGATTGATGCCGAGCCATTCCGAAAACCACGCGGCGAAAGCATCCGCTCGAATTCGCAAAAGCCGCTTGGCCGTCGCGTCAAAGAACATGGCGCTGTCGAAGTCTTGGCGCTCGGCGTGAAAGTAGAGCTTCCCGACGGTGGTAAGCGCGCCGACAACGAGCCTTGCGACGGCGCGGTTGCGGGCCGAGCCTTTGCAGTTGGCGTCTGTCAGAATGCCGAGAATTGCGCCGCGAACCCCTGCCGTGATGCGGTCGAAGTCAGGTGCGGTGTTCCCCCTTTGGATTCGCGGCAGCGGGGCGGCGCTCGCCCGCGCTGGGGCGCGTGGTGCCTTGCCGTAAGCACTGCGCACGGCGGCGCGGGCCTCGGCTTCCGGCAGGGGCGGGCTGCACTGGCCAGCGAACGCGGCAACGACGGCTTCGGCCTCAGCCTGTGATTTGCCGGCGTCGCGGCACTGGCAAGCCAGGTCGAAGGCTGAGGCATTGCGTTCGCCTTGTGACGCTCCGTTGACCAGCAGGCGCAGAGCGGACGGCGGAAGTGTGTTGGCGTCTGGCGGCGGTGCATGGCGGGCAAAGGGTGCCTTCGGCATTTCGGGCAAGAGTTCAAGCGGTGTGGCGTCGGGATTCCACCACGCGGCGGGATCGTGGCTCACAAAGCAGAGCCGGGCGAGGTCCTTCGCCTTTTCGTCAGGGCTGGCTTTGTAGCAGGTGCGCAGGTGCTCGCGGACGGCCGCGTAACTCCGCGCGTGCCGGTCGGCGTCGGCGGCGACGCGGAAAACGACTTTCAGACCGTTGCCCGATGGCGACACAAAAGCAGCGGCAGCGTGCGGGTCCGCGCGCAAGGCGTCGTGAAGCTCGGCAGCGCGGTCGGGGATGGCGTCCAGGTCGGCGCACAGAAAGCCCGCGTGCGCCTTCAATCCGTCATTGGCGCGGCGCGAGAAAGTCCCCGTCCAGAGAATGCCGGGCAGGCGCTTCTTGAGTTCGTCGGCGGCCTCTTTGCCTTTCGTCGCGAGGGTTTGGCGCACGGCGGCAACCTCTTTCGCCCACTTGCCTGCCTTGATTTCTTCGACGATGGCGGCGGGGTCAACGTCGCGGCACGCCGTTGCCCGTGCGTTGGCGACCATTGAAACGCGTGGATTCATTTCACAGCCGCAAGTGTTCGGTGATTGCATTTGATGAACGCGGGCCGTGTGGTAGGATACGGAAGGGTTGGCGAGCGAGTGGAGATGTGGGGAATTGCACCCCATGCACCTTGGATTCTAAGCCGGGCGCAGCACTCAGCCATCCCCTTCCGCTCCGCGCCACTTCGCGGGGCGGTTTTGCTTGGTGGCCGTCCGCCTCGCGGCGGCCCGGCGAGCAGGTCTTGAAGGAATGGTGGAAGGTCGCGAGCCGTTGGCCGCCTCCGCACTGCGTCCTCCGTTGCCGTGTTTGGCCGCCGGTTCATGGCTGGACGCCGAATTCGCGTTCAAGGTGGGCCAAGACCGTGGAATAGCGGAACAGTACAGCGCGGCCGATTTTGAGGTGCGGAAGACGCTCCCGTTTCAGCCAGTCGTCAACCGTCCGGGGCGAACGGCTGAGGAGTGCCGCAAGTTCGCGTTTCGTGAGTAACCGCTCCGTGTTCGGGGCGGTTCCGGCGTCAAGTTCAGCAGTATTGGTGCTCATTGCCCCGCATATTTGCACTTCTCACGCGGGGCCGGAATGACCTGAAAAAAGATTCTTCTTCCGACGTGCGGACTACTTCTGGGGACCGAACAGGCGCGCCAGTACTCGCGGGACTGTTTGGAGCTTCGCTTTCGAGAAGGATTTGGCGTTTTGAAGAATGGGTTCGGACCCGCTTGGAGCCGTGGGCCGTTGGCGCTGCGTGTGCTCAAGCGCACATTCGGCGCTGAATCCGGCATCCAACAAGCGTTTGGCACCAAGGGCTTTAAGGTGCTGCCGCTTTTTGTTACTCCCGCGTGCTTCCCTTGCCCGACGGTCCCCCCTTTTTACTTTCAGCCACGTTGCGAACGCCGCCAAGAGTCGCTTGTCGTTGAGGTTCCAGTTTACTGCAAAGTAACCGTATTCGAGATTTCCCCAAGCCGGATCGAAACGGTCCCGCTGCGACTCCGCCCATGACGCAAAAGTTACCGGGTCGCAATGCTCCTCTTTCGTAGAACCGTGGAAGACGGTGTAGCGAGTTTTTGCGTCTCTCTCCAGCACGATTTGCAGCGCGTTTTGCGCATCCCATGCCTGCCTCTGCCGCAGATGCTCGTTCAACCTGGCCACGATTGCCTTCCGCTCGTTCAGATCGCGACTCAGCCAAGGGATGGTCAGGAAGTCAGGCCGCAACACCAGCGACATGGGCTGCCATTCTGGGGCCGATTCAACGGAGAAAAACACCATCCACACGTCCCGGCAGGGTTCAAGGAACCCGCCGTGGCTTTGCGATTTCATCAAGCGTTCCAGCGACGCCGCCCTTTCCTGCCACTCTGGGCTGGACTTGAACTGTTCGCGGGCGAATTCGTAATAGTAGCAAGCCTCTACCTCCGTCTCGGGCAGTGTTTTCGAGTTGCCGAAATCCCATTCGGCCTCGTCCAGGGTCAAGGCTTGCGTTGCGAATCGCCGACCGGGCCGGGAAGCGGTTTTCATGGCATTCGGGGTTTGGGATTCCGCGCGGTACCGGCATCGGTGTTCAGTCAGCCGGCGGCGGCCACGGCGTCACGCATCGGGGCGACGTTCGCGGCGGGCGTCGGGGCCACTGCAAACCAGTTCGCCGCGTCCTGCGGGCGGACAAGCTCGCGGTAGTGGGCGAAGATCATTTGCGGGCTGTTGCCGGCTTCAAGGGCCACTTGGTTGGTGTTCTGGATTGCCGCGAGCCGGTAGGAAATGAACGAGTGGCGCAAGGCGTTGTGCTTCCACGGGACTTTCGCGCGCTCCGCGACCTTCCGCAGGGCTTCGTAAAGGTAAGCGTGCGTGTGCGGCCACACCCGGCCTGTCTGCTGGGCGTAGGGGGCCAGCCATGCGGCGAGGTTTTCCGGCACGGGGGCGAGACGGCGGCTTGCGGTCTTGGCTTTGCCGGCGGTGATTTCGATGAACGGCCCCGCAAGGTGGATTTCCGACCAGTCGAGCCGCTCAATCTCGGCGCTCCGCAGTCCGGCAAATCCGCCGATGGCGATGACGGGCAGCAAGTCGGGCGTGGCCGCCGCCAGCAAGCCGGCGATTTCCTCGGGGGTGAAAATCTCAATGTCCCCGCCCCGGTCCTTCCGCAGGGCGACGCCGTCAACTTCGTCATGGTCTTTGGCGAGGTAGCCGCGCGTTTTCGCGAATTCAAACAAGGTGCGGAGCGCGCGCAAGAAGTTGTTGTACGACCGGGGGGAGAGTTTCCGCGCGGCCAGCCAGTCCCGAATGTCTGCCCCGGTCACGGCGGCAATCTGGACTTGGAACGACCGGGCGAAGTTGTTGCAACGCCAACGCAAGTCCCCGGTGTAGGTGGCGCTCAATCCCTGCGCTTCTTTCTCCGTCAGCAGCTCCGCCGTGACTTCGGCAACGGTGCGCGGGGGGAGTTCGCGGGGATGCTTCCGCAGGTAGTAGCGGACGGCTTCAACGGGCTGGACGCTGCCGCCCAGAAGTTCCAGCAACCGGGCGTAGTCTTCCGCCGCGCGGTCCACGGGGATGTTGAACGGCTTCAAGGCGAGCGCGGCACGGGAGTAGGCGACAACGGCGGCGCGGTCCATGTCCAGCGTTTCGAGTTCGCCACGGGCGGCTTTGAGCAACACGGCGTCGGCCGCCTCGCGGGCGTCCCGGTAGTCGGCGAACGAGCGGAAGCGGCGCTTGCCGTCCAGATCGTAGAAGGCGAGCTTGAAATCTTCACCGCCAGGGCGGAGCGGATTGGTATTGCGGTAGATGACGCAGGAGGAATTTCCCTGCCGGAGCTTCTCGGGGAACTTGCGCGGTTTCATGGCGCAAGTGTGCTAAAACTGTGCTATAATGCAATAGATTTCTGCGAGCGCGTGCGTAAAGTGTTGGTAAACAGCGAAATAAAGTGGCGACCCTACCGGGACTCGAACCCGGGCTCCCACCGTGAAAGGGTGGTGTCCTAACCGCTAGACCATAGGGTCACGCACAAAGGTCCAGTATGCGGACCGTCGCCCCACTGTCACGCGCAAAAAGCGACGCCCACGGTTCGCGGTTTCGCCAGCCCGCCAGGACAGCCACCGGGATGGACGTGTGGCGACAGCACAGGTCAACCGCTCGATCAAGCAAGGCGCAAGCAACCGGCAATCAAGGCTGCGCGGGTGAAACCAAACGATAGTAGCGGGCCGGGAAACTCGCGGGAACTGGGTCAGAAACCTCGATCGGGCCGGTGGCTGCCGGCGCAGGGACATCCACCATCTTCAACCAACCGCCGGTCGTCAGGGACTCGCGGTACTGGACGGTGCAGGTTTGACCCGCGACCGCGGTGAAGCGCAGGCGCAGATTCCCCGAGGCTCCGTCCGGCAAATCCGCCGACTCGATGCGCAATGGCGGCTGGACCTGATCATTGACCACCACCGTGAGGTCATCGTAGGCGGACGCGACGCCGTCGGTGGCACCCAGTCGCAGCACATAGGCGCCGGACGTCGAGAACGTGGCGGTGGTCCGGAGCGCGTTGGTGTTGGCAAAAGTCACGTTCCCCGGTCCACTGACCTTCATCCAGGCAAAGACAAGCAGTCCCGGCGGGATGGGAAGTCCGTCGTCGCTGACCGTGCCATTCAAGGTCGCGCCAGCCGGCAGGGTGATGGTTTGGTCGGCGCCGGCGTTGACTTGCGGAGACTGGTTCACCGGACTGCTGTTGCCCGTTAATTCCAAATCAAACATGATGTCCGAACTGGTGCCGTTGACCTGATGAATCTCGGCGGCCAGCACGTTGGTGCCGCTCACCAGCAGGGACGGGTCAACGGCCTGGGAATAGAACGTGGTTTCATCCGCCCCGCTGACCGTCGCCGACGCCCAGGTGAGATAATTGATCGGGCCCGCCGGCATGTTGTTAGTGAAAATGGCGGTGCCATTGACATAAACCACCACCCCGTCGTCGCGTTGGACGTTGACGACCAGATCGGTCAGCGACGTCGGATTCAGCACCACGAAGCTGCGTCGGAAATAGGTAGTCACATACTTATTGTTGGCGTCCGGCCCGTAACCGGTGGTGGTCGCCGGCAGTTGTCCATTGGCATCCCCGTATCCCAGCGGCGCGGGACCGGATTTCCAGGCGCTGTCATTGAAGGCGCGCGCAATCCAGGCCGTGCCCTGGTTCGAGCCGTCATCCAGGTATTTCCAGTTCGATCCCTGCGTCACGAGCGTCACCGGCTCGGTGGCGGTCGAACGCTGGATGGTAACCGTCACATCGTGACTCACGCGGAGCGCGCCGTCGTCGGCCGTCAACCGCAACCCATAAACTCCCACGCCCGGAAAATAGGCGGTGGCATTGGTCTGGCTGCTGTCGCTGAACCAGGCCGTTCCGGGACCGCTCACCTGGCTCCACGCTACGGTCAACGCGCCCGGCGGGTTCGGCTGGCCGTCATCGCTCGCAAAACCGGCCAGGGTGAGGGCGACCGGGACGGACGTTTCCGTGACGGCCTGGTCTGCGCCGGCACTGACCACCGGCGGGCGGTTGCCGTTGTTTTCGAGGCCGGGCGAAGGTCCGTCGGGGCTGGCGCGCCAGTTGATCGGGTCGTTGCCGTACGCCGCAGCATTCAATCGCTCCAGCGACGCGCCGTAGCCGTCGGCATTCGTCGGCCAGGGTGCCCTGTCGTCGTAACGAACGACATCCACATCAATGTAAGGGACGTAGTAGGTTCCGCTGTTGGTGTCGAAATCAGGATGGTCGGGATACTGCAAGGCCAGGGCCTCGCCGTTGCCCTGGAGCACGCCAGGATAAGGGCCGAATACCGGCACGGCGTCCGGCACTCCGTATTTGGTGCGGAACGCCGCGGGATCGCTGCCCACCACCAAAACCAAACCGTTGGCCGCAATGACGGCGTTGGTGGGGAAGTCAAAGCCCACCCCGTGCAACCGCCAGGTGTTGGTGGGGAAATCCGGGCTGTAGAGCAGCACCGGGGCGTTGGTGATGCTCTTGAGCTCAACGAACTCATCGCCGCCGGGCGCGGGATGATAGTGAATCTCGTTGATCACGACCGGTCCCACGCGCGGACCGGCGTTTGGAGCGCCCAGGGTGTTGACCTTCTGCGCGGGGTATTGCGCCTCGCCGACGCTGTTGACGTAGCGCCCAAAAGTGACGCCGTTCTGGGCTGCGCCGAAGGCAAAGCCGTCGCTGTAACCGGTCAGGTTTCCCTGCGCGTCGCCGGAGTAGAGGTAGATCTCCTCGCCGTGCGAGTTGAGGCGGAAGCGGTTCGTCGCATCCGCGTTGGCGTTCCAATCCTGTTCGGTAAAAACGAGGTATCCGTTGGCGGGAATGAGCGTGCCCGCGGGAATCCGGAATTTCTGCGGCACGGTGCGGTTGTCCGTCAAATACCAGTTGCCCAGATCCACGTTGGTCGGGTTGGGATTGAACAGTTCGATGGCATCGAGTTGCGGCAGGTCGGTGTGGGTCAACGCTTCATTGACGAGGATGCGGGGAATGTTCAGCGCCGGATCATCCGCACCCGGCGAGCCGCCGATGACTGCACTGGCCCGCCAGTTGGCTGCGTTGTTGGGGTCAGGGTTCAAGTTTGGATTCACCGGCACCAGCGAAAAACCGGCCCCGTCCGCGGCGGTCGGCCAGGGCGGCTGCGTGCCGTAGTTGACCGAGCAAATCACGGAGCCGGTCACGTGGGCCAAGGTAAGCTTCTCGCCGCTGTTGGACAGTTTGCCGGCATAGACACCGTCCACATGCACACCGGGATACTTGTTCGTGAAACCGGCCAGATCGCTGACGAGGACGACAAACTGCCCGGGGGCAACGAACGACCCGACCGGGAAGGTGTAGTCAATGCCGTCGGTGAAATGCACGCCGCTCAGTTCCAGGGTCGCCGACGCGACATTTTTCAGTTCGATGAATTCAAACTGGTCGCCGGCGAAATTCGTGGCGGCCGGCGGATGATACATGATTTCGGTGATCAGGAGGTCCGTGAAATCCTGAATGACGTAGAAGGTTGCCTCGGTCAAGGCGCTCCAGGTGGTTCCGCTGAGCACCCGGGCCTTCAGGTGGGCACTCTGGGCCAGCGTCAACGGCCCACTGTAAACCAGGGCGGCGGGGGAAACCGCACCGCCTCGAAGGCGCGGATCCGAACCGTCGCGGGTGTAGTAAATGGTTCCCGTCGGCGCGGTCAGCGTCAGTTGAAAGCCGTTGGTGACGTTGCCACCGAACTGGTTGAAAGCAGGCGCGGCGACGTTCGGAAAGAGGCTCTTGGCTTTCAACTGGCTGAGCACGATGCCGGGACGCTGGTTGAAATAGTCGCCATAAACGCGGTTCATCTCCTTGACCCAATCCACATTGCGGGTGCGCGGCGGCGAGGTCTTGGCATCGCCCCAGCGCGCCGACTCACCCACGACCGCCCCGTAGATTTCATTGCTCCGCACCAGGAACCGAGCGCGACAGGCCTCGGCGGTCAGGACGCCGCCGTTGAAAAATTCCTTCTGCACGTGGTCGGCGACCCGGAGGCGGAACTCGGCATTGTTCGACAGCCGCGTGAAGAGGTAGCCCGGATTGCTGCGGGCCAGCGCCGCCGCCGCTCCCTGCTGGGTCGGATCGCCTGCCGGAAACGGCCCGATGCGGTTCCGGTGCAACTCGTCCGTGTTGCCCAGCGACGACTCATGCAGCAGCGTGTGCTCGGAGTCGTGGGCCATGAAACGGAACCCGCCGTAAAGCCCCGTCTGGTTGCGCACCGCAAACATGTTGTTCGGATTGCTGTCGCCCAGAAAGGCCGAGATCGGCGCGTCAATGTTGCCGGTGAAGAAAATCACCAGCATGTAATCAATCAGGTTGTCCACATCGAGCAGGTTCTCGTAAGCGGGATTAGGCGTGCCATCCACGTTCAGTCCCTGGATGCGGAAATAGTTGCTGTCACTGGCGAAGCCGTTGGTCGCCGCCTGCCACAAGCGCGTCCAGGCATCCATGTTCCCGTCCGTCGCGTAAATCGTGTAGCCGGCGTCGGTATTCACCTTGACGACGTCGTAGTCCGCCTTGTCGCCGCCAAAGTAACTCTCGCCAAAGGAGGCCTCCGGCCGCTCGTCGGTGTTGTACAGGCCCCAGTATTGGCCGTTGATGTAGAGGTGGTAGAAATCTCCCCGCTCGCCCGGCTGGCCCAGCGCCAGTTGCGTGTCGCGCGAAAACTGATCCCGCAGGGCGATGAAGCGGTAATCGCCTTCAAAACTCCACGAGTAATTCTCGAACGTGCGGAGATCGAACTTGTCGAACGTGTCCACGCCGCCCTGCTTCGCGAACATCGGATAGGAGAGCGTGGCAGCGCCATATTCCTGTCGGAAGAAGAAACGGAAGGCGTGCTTGGGGTTGCCGGTGCTGCGACTGTAACCGCCGCGCATGCGGATGCCGGCATTGATGTGAAATCCCTTGGTGCCGTCCGGGTAGATCAGCTCGATCGAGGCCGGGCGTTCCCAATCAATGCCGTCATTGCCCGGATTCGCATAGATGCCGGTGGCGGGGTCGAACAGATTCTTGAAATCCGTCACGATCGAAAACGAGGGAATCGCCTTGAGATCGGCCTGGATCTCGCCGCGGTAGGCCGCATTGTTCACCACGTCCGGGTCCATGCCGTAGTCCACCGTATTGGCTCCCCAACTGGTCGGCCACCCGGGCGGCGCGGCGCCGTTGGCGGCCTGGTGGATCACGTCCTGCACGAAAACATAGGTCTGCGTATCCACATCCGAAGGCTGGAAACCGTCCTTGAACGCCGCCGCGCGAATCACGGTGGTCCCGCCGATCGTCAAGGGCTGGGAATACACGGTGCCGTTGGTCAAGGACGGCAGTGAACCGTTGGTCGTGTAGATGATGGTCGCCGCCGTCGTGTCGGTCGTGATCGCCAGGCTGAAGGGCTGGTCATAAAACCCGCGGTCCACGCTGAACTTCGTATCGGCCACGAACGCAATGAACCCGCTGTTGTTCAGCGTGCCGGGAGTTGGCGTGGCGAAGTATTTGTCCGTCGCGGCGGCGGTCTTGTATTCGACCAGTTCGGGCACGATCAAAAAGTCGGTGTCGGCGGCGCTCTGGTTCAGCCCCTGGATCGCCAGCACGTTGGTTCCCGCCCGTAGCGCGCTCACATGGTCCGAGATGTTGATCTCCTCAAAGACCATCGCCTGGAAGTTCGGGTGCGACGCCGTGGCCGACGAATTCCACTGCGGCGAAGCCGGCGCGTTGCGGCTGGCGACCAGTTCGCCGTTCAGATAGGCAACGAACCCGTCATCATATCGCATGCGCAGCGTGAGCGATTCGAGTTGGGCCGGACTGCTGACGTTGAAGGGCAGGCGGATATAAGCCGACGCGTTCACCCCTTTCATCTGCGCCTGCACGTCCGTCTTGATGAGCGGCCGATAGCTCGCGCCACCACCACCGCCGCCGGAAACCACCGGCGACGACACCGACAAACCGCCGTTGGCCGTATCACCCACGAGCCGGAAGTGGGTGGCGTCCCACGATGCGTAACTGCCTTGGGCCGCGAACATTTCCACTTCTGAGCCGCCGCCGCATTCGTAAAAAATCAGGTCCAGTTGATAGTCGCCAGCCGCGGCGAAGTTGAACGTCTGGAGCGTGTCGGCGGGGCCGCGCGGGCTGGGATACGCCATGGTCGCGCCGCCGATGCTGAGGGTGAATCCGTCATCGCTGTTGACGCCGAACGTCCAGTTGCCGGGTGCTGGGATGGTGATCGTCGCTGTCGCTTCCATGACGTAGTTGTCCTGGTCCACCCCGATCGTCAGCCCCGGGAACGTGCGGTCGTTACCATAGTGCGCCGAATCGCTGGTATTCAGATAATTGATCACCGGGGCATTTTCCGCGTAAACCGCGAGCTGCTCGGCGGGATTCTTGATGACCCCCTGGGCGGTTCCGAGGTCACACACGCCGATGTTCGCCACGTAGTTGTGAACCGCAAATCCGGCCACGGCGGTTTCGTAGCCCACCCCGGTCGGACCGCTCAACCAGCCTGAATCATCGAACCCGGGCTGCACCCAGGTTGAGCCGAGGGTTCCGTCGGCGGGCACCAGCACGCGCGCGGTGGCCCCGGCGGCCAGGAGCGTGTTGGTGGTCACGTCTTGCGCCAGACCGTAGGAAATGTCCGCGTATTGGGGCGGGAACGTCGGCGCGAATTCGGTCGCTACGGTGCCGTCGGGCTTCACCAACGCGAGGTATTCGCCGCTTGCCTTCAGGCTGAAATCGGTATGCAAGGGCGCGCCCGGCACGGCGCGGTTCTTGCCCGAAGCAAAGACCACCATGAGCCCCTTGGCGGTCAGGTTCGTCGTCGGAAAGAACCAGCGGGCCTTGCGGGTCGGATCGTCCGTCAATGACCAGCCGAACAGGTTCACTGTGGCGGTGTTGGTGTTGTAGAGTTCGATCCAATCCGGAAATTGGCCGTCCTCATCGGCGAGGGTCTTCTTGTTGTCGGCCATGAACTCGCTGATGATGACTTGCGCGGAGGCGCCGACCGCGCTCAGCAGGAAACAACTCAGCCAGGCGAGCAGGTGAAGGCGACGTAGCATCGGTGTGACAAGAAGCATACGGCCGGCCGAAAAAGCCGGTCAAGGGCGTTTCCCGCACCACGCGTCGGCGCGCGAACGTAGAAGCGGCTCGGTCTTTTAGCGGAACACTCCAGCGATTCCCTTGATCGCGCCCGGCGCTCCTCAGTCACCAGGCACGTGACATGAAGACTTCAGACCTTGGCCGGCTGGCTGACACGGCTGCCGAAAGAGGAGTCCGATGCGGGCCGGCAGGCGAGCAGAAGCGTCAACAGCGTCCCCGGCCACGACAGGATGTTCACCAGGCCACATACGACGTTCAGCATTGGGAGCGGGTGCGCCCACAGATTCCAGAAAGTTAGAATCGTTTCCGACAATACCAAGCAGATCGTGAGTCCGGTCAGCCAACGGACCAAGGTGCTTGTGGTTGGGATTCGCCGCGAGAGCCAGCCGGCCATTTGGCCTCGCCGCAACTGGGTTAAGAACAAAACGGCAACGGCCAGCGGGACCAGATCGGTCAGCATGGAAACCCACGTCAGGCCTAACGAGAAGGACCCAGCACCCTGCCATTCAGGCGACGCAGCGGCCCAAGCGCCGTTCAGATAATGGTCCCACCACCCCGCAACCAGGAGGTAAAGCCGGTGGAAGAAAGCAACGAGTCGAAAGGAAGACAATACGAAATAGATGACCAGACCGAGCGCCGCGGCCCAGAAAAGTCGTTCCGACCAGTAGCGCCAGGGATCGGCCGCGGCGAACTCGGCCGCCAAGGACGGGGCTGGCCCCAGGCGGCGGGCGGCCACCCAGAACGACTCCTCTTCGCGCAAACCCCGCTGACGCAGGTCGTCGCTCACCTCGGCGACGTGGTTCTGCAGTTCCTCGATTTCCCCGCTCGTCAGCCCCGCCGCCACGAGCTGCTGCTGCCATTGCCGCCGCGCCTCGTTCAGATCGAAACTGGTTTGAGTCCCCATATTCTGGCCATGGTATTGTGGACCGTCAGCCACTGGCGGCGCTCGGTCGCCAGGGCCGCCCGGCCCGTCTCGTTCAGATGATAGTATTTGCGTTTCCGGCCGGCGGCGGATTCGCGCCAGTTGGACGCGATCAATCCTTCGCGCTCCAGCCGGTGCAACACTGGATACAGCATGCCGTCCGCCCACTCGACCTCCTCTTTTGAAAGCTCGCGTACCCGCTGGAGGATCGCATAGCCGTAGCTGTCCCCCTCGGCAAGGATGGACATCACCAGCGGCCGGGCGGAAGCGGCGACGAGGTCTTTCGGAATCACGGGCGGAGAATACATTGAGATTCTATGTATGTCAAGCGGGAAAAATGAACCTTAATTCCGCACCGGGAATGGCCGCGAGGAGGCACAAGAGGCACAAGATTGAAGGGTTGGAAAGTATCCGGCAACGCGGTTCTCTTCACCTCTCAGATGAAGCGGAATCCCGGCTCAAAATAGTGAATGGAGCCAAAGGTTCTGCGCTTTTTGCGCTTGTTTGCGGCGACTCAATTGCGGTTTTTAGGATGAGCCGGTGAAACGTCTCGAAGCCACGCCTCGGAAACTCCACCGCTTGCGCAAATCGGAAGCTGCGCCAACCCAGACCTGCCGGTCCCCCGCTCCAGTTCACATTTGTCCGCGACTCGATTTGCGGACCAACCGGATGCCGGGGAATCTTAGCCCGCAGTGTCTCCGTCCGCCGGCAGTTCGGGGCGGAATCCGAACTGTTCCAGCAAACGCCGGTCGCGCTTCGTCGGCCGGCCGGCGCCCTTGGGCCGGTGGAACAGCGGTTCGATCCGTTCCTGGCGCGGTTTCGCGTATTCCTCCCGCGGCGTCAGGTCCTCGGCATAGCGCGCCACCAGCGGAGCGCCGACCCGCCGGTCCAGCAACCCCATGACGCGCAGCGTGCGCGTGATGTCTCCCGCCTGCACGGTGATGGTTTCGCCGATGCGCGCGGCCCGGGCGGGCTTGACGCTCTGGCCGGCGATCTTGACGTGGCCGGCCTGGCAGGCGGCCGTCGCCAGCGAACGCGTCTTGAAGGCGCGCACGGCCCACAGCCATTTGTCGAGCCGAACCTCGCTGGGCACTTCAGGCGGCATGGACCAATGGGCCGGGCGGAGCAAAACCAAACTGCGTCGCCCCGCTGGCAAAAACCGTGCGCTGCTGGTAACCGCCGGAAACCAGATCCACCTCGATCAGCTTCGCGCCCTTCCGCAACTTGTCCCCGCCGTAGCCCGCATAGCCGGTCGAGCGACCGAAGTTCAGATCCACCGGGCCGGTCTTGAGGACGAAATCGTTGAGGTGGTTGTGGCCGCAAAAGCAGGCCTTGATTTGTTTGGCCCCGACGATCGTCGGGAACGTGTCGCCATGCTCGTTGTAATGACTTACTCCCTCCAGCTTCAAGCCGGAGAAATTGCCCGCCGTCAGCCGGGTTTCGTATTCCTGGATGGGAACATGGAAGAACAACAGCGCCGGCACGGCCGGGCCGCGCGCGGCCACCTGGGCGGTCATGCCCGCCAGCGCGCGGGCCTGCCAGGCCGTCAGGCCCACGTCGCTGCTGTTGAGCAGAAACAGATCCAGCGCGGGCGCGCCCGGCGCGTGAACCTCGACGCGATAATCGCCGTGAGTCTCGCCGCCGCGATACAGGGAATGTGTCTCCGCCGCCAGCGTGTCGTGGCCACGCTGGTAATCGTCGAGCAGATCGTGGTTGCCCCAGCAGGTCGCCCACGGCCGACCCCAGCCCGCGAACTGCCGCACCGCGAATTCGAGATAGCCCTGGCCGCGGCCCTTCGGATTCTCGTGCCAAAGGTCGCCGCTGAGCACGATCAGGTCCGGGTGGTGGTGTTCGATCTGCCGCCGACAATCCTCCAACGTGTGCCGGTCGTCAGCGGGGGTGGTGTGGAAAAGATGAAGGTCCGTGAATTGAAGAATCCGGCAGACCTTCGGCGATGCGGTGCTGACAACCGCCGGCTGCCGGGCGGCGATGTCCGTCGCACGCGAGCTGAAGCCGATCTTCGGCGGTTTCGCCGGCGCGACCGCCCCCCCGGTCTCCGCCGCGAGCAACCAGTCAAGTTGCGCAAGGGCGGTCAGCCCGAGCGAAGCGTGCGTCAAAAATCGGCGGCGCGAAATCATGCGGATCGGCTCACGGTTGGGTGTCGGGCGTCACGCGGGCGGCGGTCGAAAGCCGATACTCATGGCCGCTCGGAGAAACCAGCGTCGCCTCGCCCAGATACGCGCGATAGCCGGTGCCGGGCCGGGCGACTTCGGTCGTGGCCTGGTTGCCGGGCTCGACGGCGAGCTCGCGGCTGGTCCACTTGTCGTCGCGGAAATCGCGGTCCGTCGAATCCGCGGTCCACAAGGTGAACTTGCGCACCGGCTGGTCCGCCTTGACCAGGATCTTCACGCCGGCGGAGGCCTCCCAGAATTGCCAGTCCAGTTTGGGCAGCGGCTTGCCTCCGGCCACCAACTCGAAAAAGGTGGCCAGGGTCTTGATCGCCTCCTTGCCGCCATCGAGGTCGTGGCCCGCGTTCGGCGTCTGGAAGATCAACTTCGGTTCGAGCAGATCCGTCCAGTAATGCCGCAGCGCATCCACGGTCCAGTAGGGATCGTTCGTGCCCAGGAGCAGCAGCTTGGGCATGGTGTAACGGCGCCGGTAGGAATACGGGTCCACCCAGCTCCGCAGTTTCACCATCGCCGGCTCGTCCATCTCCAGATGCAGACCGAGCTTCGTGTAGTCGGAGATTTCGTCGCTCTGCTTGCCATAGACCTTCTGCGACCAGTTCAACTGCGCCTTCATGTTGAGCATGTCGATGACCATCGGGGCGATGGCCTTGACGCGCGGGTCCACGGCACCGGTGAGCCAGGTTGTCCAGCCGCGCTTCGAGGCGCCCGTCACCACGAACGAGTCCACCTTCTGTCCCCACTCCTTCTGCGCGAACTGTTGCATCGTGTCCATCGCCCGCACGGCGCTCTTCACCATGGGGAACAGCAAAGGCCAGGTCTTGTCGCCGGTTTTCATGTACTGGTCGAAGGTGTAGGCGATGAGGGCGTCCTCGTGCCGGCCGTCGTAGAGCGGTTGGTTGGGCACATGATTCAAGATGCCAACCAGCGCGCCGGCGCGCTCCGCCACCATCTTGAACATCGCGGCGTCCCGGTCGTCAGGCGCGCCGTAACTGCCGCCGGTGATAAACAACAGCGCATAGCGCGGCTGCCTGATTTCGCTCGGACGG